>Ga0208623_100032_pt1 | contig 209439 bp, 197 predicted proteins | sample HotLakConsUCCL28_FD_184737 | JGI IMG/M metagenome (GOLD analysis project Ga0208623, IMG submission 184737) | Hypersaline microbial mat communities from Hot Lake, Washington, USA - Hot Lake Consortium UCC-L28 (SPAdes) (version 2) ...
CCCGCCCATTTGGGGCGCAACGCGGGGGTGGGGTCTCTCCAGTCGGGCTACGCCCTCCCTGCGAGACCCCACCCCCGCGTTCTCATCCTGATTGACGCTGGATTCTCACCTTGTTTGTCGCGCGGCACGTAGGGAACGATTGTCAAAGAAACCTTGCGGTCGTCGTTTTCGGACAACAGGGTCTGCGCAAATTGCGATGCTGCCTGCCGCAACTGGATGATGCGGCTGCCGCCATCAAACCCCATAGATCCAGAGATGTCGAGAACCAGCACGATGTCCAGCCAGGTCGAGACCACAGCCTCTGCGGCCGCGGCGGGGGTGGCGACGTCGAAGTCATCAACACCGATCATTCTTGTAAAGAGTGAAGGCACCGATGCACCCGGAACAGCCCGCACATTGCGACCTGTCCATTGGCTTTCGGTGATTTCGTATCTGTTACCCAGTTGGTCTTGCAGGCCTGCGGCGGAGAAATACGATTCCAGCAATTGTTCTGGGGTCGCAAAGCCGTCGGAGTCGCCCATCATGGTTGCGGCCAGAACAGCGCGATCCGTAACGCCCTGCATCCGCACGCGCACGTTTTCTGTCCTCATGGAGTCGATTGCAAGCCCTGCTACAAGAAGCATGGTTACAAACACGAACAATGAAAAAACCGTAAAGGTTCCGTCCTCGTTCCGGGCAAAACGCCCAGGGTTTGGTTTCAAAAAAATTCGAATACGATACTTGCGGCGCAGCATTGGCACACCCTTGCACAAAACACACTCTGTTAATCACTTTAGCCAGTTATCGTGGCCTTATTGTGGCAACTTGCGCACCAATCGGGTTTGTAGGGTGGATCATGCTGTTGAGCGCTGCGCGCGCAGCTTTCTTGCATTGCATGCGCGGGTGATCTCGGTTTTCTGCCAAAGACAACAGCGCCCAAATCGGGCCAACACAAGGATATGGGTAGGCCATGCACCTTTTCTTTGCGCAATCGCGGCTGATGACGGGTTTGGTGCTTTCTGCGCTTGTGGCGGCGGCGTTATGGGTGCGGATTAGCAGTATAGGATGGGATGGGTATGCCGGGCTGCATCCGGACGAGCGGCATCTTTTGTTCGTTACACAGACAATACTGTCTGCCCTTGCGGACCCCGCCTATGCTGGATTGTCATGGTATGAGTGGTGGTATTCCGACCAGTCGCCTCTGAACCCGCATCTTGGTGCCGCAAGCTATGTTTATGGCGAAGCGCCGCTGCTGGCGGGGGCGCTTTTGGCGCGCGCCTTGGGGATGACAGACTGGTTCGCCGTTATGCCCGTGGTCCGTAGCTTGTCATCGGTGGTCGATGTAGCGACCATGCTGGGGGTCTTTGCCGGGGCGCGCTTGCTGGCAGGGCCGGGATCGGCGCTAGTTGCGGCGGCGCTATATGCAGCAATGCCTAGCGCGTTACAATTGTCCAGCTTTCACACTGTCGATGTCTGGCTGGCTGCTGCCTGCACGGGTGCCTTGGTGCCGATGATCGCTCTGGCTCGCGGGCAGGGCAACGTGGTTGCGATGGCCACGATTGCAGGTAGTTTCATCGGCCTTGCGATGGCCAGCAAGATTACAGGTGTTTTGATGCTGGCGCCTGGTCTGGTTGCCTTGGGGCTGGCGTGGCGTGGCGGACTAACCGCGCGTCAGGCTTTGGTTGCAACGGCCTGCGCCGTTTTGGCCCTGGCGATTGTGTTCAGGCTGACAAACCCGTTTGCTTTCGTGGGGCCGGGGCCTTTGGGGGTGGCGCTGTCCCAAGACTACATCACGGATTTTACCGGCTTGGCCGATGTAACGGCATCGCCCGATTTTCCGCCGAACTGGCAATGGATCGCGGGATATGGTCCGCTGCGACTTGCGCGTGATTTTGCGCTGTTCGGGTTCGGTCCTGTTGCTGTCCTGCTTATGCTTGGCCTGTGGCGATCTGTTTGCGCCGGGACTATGGTTGCTCTGGCAACTGTGGGCGTGTTTGTTGCACTGACTGCGCTCAGTTCAGTCGCCGCCTTGCGATATGGGGCGCCCGCGCTGCCAGCTTTGGCCATTGCGCTTGCCCCGGTCATAGCGCGATTGGGTGTTTACAGCATCATCGCGGTGCTGGTGGCCGCTCTCTATTGGGGGTCGGGCATGGTGAGGCTGCATGACGGTGCGCATCCGCGCCTTTTGGCGTCGCATTGGCTATGGGCCTTGCCGCGCGGCACGATCTTGACCAATGAAACCGGCTGGGACGAACACTTGCCCACCATTGTGCGCCTACAAGGTGACGAACGACACCGCTGGCCGGACCACGACGATTGGTTCACGATGCAGGTTCTAGACATTACCGACCCGGACACTCCGGCAAAAGCCATGCGCTTGGCAAACATGTTGGCGCGCACAGATGTGCTGATCCTGTCTTCGGATCGGCAAGCGGCGATCATGCCACGCCTGCCAGAGCGCTTCCCCGTGACCACGGCCCATTATGACGCATTGTTGTCCGGGCAGGCCTGCTTTGCGCCGGTTTTGGTCCTCGATCGCGGCTATCCGCTGCCATTCTTGTCGCTGCCCGACCATTGGGCACAGGAGCCTTGGCGGGTCTACGACCATCCAATCGTGCGGATATTTTTGCGCGAACCCTGCTTTTCCGAAGAGAGATATGCAGCCTTCCTAAAGGATGCATTGCGCAATTAGGTCTAAATACCGCCTAATTTCAGCCGTTTTCGAAGCTCATGCACGAATATCTTAACGAGTGATTTTGGAGCGTTCATATGAGTTGCAAGCTGTACTCGGATTTCGTCATCGACGAAAATGGCGGCGTGATCTTGCACTGGACGGTCATGGGGGCGGCTATTATCGGTCTAGGGATCGCAGCTGTTGCGGCGGTGCAGACAGGTCTTATCGGTGCAGGTGGTCGAACTGCCGGCTCTTTTGCTGCAACAACAAGCCCATTTACAGATGCGGTCTTGGGATCTGGGGGCACTGTCCAGATAAATGATGTGAACGGAAGCTACATTCCAATCGCGACGGATCAGAGCATGTTCATGTCTTATCTGTATGAACTTGCGGATAAGTCCAAGGACGATTTGTCGTTGCTTTACCTATAGTATATCGATCAGATCATGGTTTTTCTACAGGCGGGCGACTATGAAGTGGCGCGCGCCAGTCTTGATGTGGCGGGCGCGATTTCCGAAGTGATGAGCGACTATCGCTATCCTGTGCGCAAAACCGATCCTTCGTTTGAAGAAATTTACGGAGCACTCGTGGGTGAAGGCGGAGACCTGAAAGGGCTTACGACTTTGGAGCCAGTCAAAGAGATTGTAGTTGACACCGTGTACATCCCCTTAGCCGCCCGCTGAAATAGTCCCGTGTCGACAGGGGGTGAGAACATGGTGTTGATTTTCACCGGGAACTGACCCGGCAACATCAGAAATTGTCATTGAGAATTGATCCATGTGCAACCTTGTCCCTGCTCAAAGCAGTCGGGGGCATCAGCAGTTACAGACATGGGGTTTTTCCAACAATGTCATGTTCTGGTGTTGCATATCAATGAGTTTGGCGCCTTACCCCGCGCACTCTAAAGCAGCCCGCACCTTCCTTCGCTACGTTCGGCGCGTTTATAGTTTGGGATTTCGCTTGGCTTGGGCATTTGCAAGATTCAATACACCAATCAATCTCCGCCCATCATCCGCAGATCCTTGGACATGATGACCAATTTTGCCGCACCGGCCGCTGCCTCTGTCATTCTTGCGGTAGACACTGGCAAGCCCAACACTCGAGCGCGGATGCTCCTCCAGGTCTGGTTCGCCGCGCCGCCACCTGCCGTGATGATCCGGACCGGGCGGGGCGCGCCGCGCGCGACGATAGCCTCGTAAGCCTGCAATTCGATGCCGGCCATGCCTTCCAGCAGACCGTGCAGAAAGGCCGCGTCGTCCGCCGGTCGCGGGGTCATACGGGGCGCGAGGCTGGGGTCGTTTACCGGGAAGCGTTCGCCGGGACGCAGCAGGGGATAGTAGTCAAGCGAGCTTTTGACCGAGGGGTCGATCCGCGCGGAAAGGCGGTCAAGGTCTTTGGCGTCAAAGAGGTCCTTCAAAACGCCACCGCCGGTGTTCGACGCCCCTCCGACAAGCCAGCCTGTGCCGATTCGATGAGAGTACAGCCCCAATTCCGGGGCGTCGATGCGTCGGTCTGTATAGAGCTTGACCGCAAGCGTGGTGCCAAGCGAGGTGACGGCCGCGCCCGGCACAGGGTCGGTGGCGGCCAGAAAGGCGGCGATGCTGTCGGTTGTGCCAGCATGGAGCATTGTGTCGTTCGTGAAGCCGAAGCGTTTCGCGATGGCAGGGGATACCCGATGTAGCGGCGCACCGGGCAGGTGCGCTGTGGGCAACAGATATTCGGGTAAGGCGAGCGCGCGCAGCCAATCGGGCCAAAGCCCGGTGGCGGGGTCCAGCCCAGTCTTGAGCGCGTTGTTCACATCGCTCAGACCGCCGCGCCCCATCAGCCGGGCCGCGATAAAATCGGCCTGATGTAACAGATGGACGGCGCGGCCCTTGCTATCTTCGGCGACCAGCCGGAGCACGCGGGCAAGCGCTGAACCGGGGCCGCGTGCAATGTGCGTGTCAGGGGCGTGGGCGGCGATCAACTCGGCCTCGGCTGCAAACCCGCCATCGTCATACATCAGCGCGCGGGTGACCGGACTCAGGCCAGCGTCGGTCAAAACGAGGCTCCCTGATGTTCCGTCAACGGCGATGCCGATGATCCTGCGCGGGTCATCACCGGACGCGCGCAGCGCTTGCATTTGTGCGTCAAGGCAGTCGCAGACCGCGTCCCACCAAGCTTCGGGATGGCGGCGGGCATCGGATGCGCCATAGCTGCTACGCGCCATGGCCAGCACCCTGCCCTCAGCGTCGATCACCGCCGAGCGGACGCCAGAGGTGCCAAGGTCGATGCCAAGGGCAAGGGGTCTCATAGGCGCGCTGCCAAAGCCTGACGGTATTTCTCAGCGTCCCAGTCGAGCAGATCGGCCTCGGCCGCCGCGCCGATGGGTTGTGGTGTCCAGTCCCGCGGCAGGCGGGCCAGCATATCCGACAGGCACCCTAGCATCGCCCGTTGCGCCGATGTTGCCCCGTGGCGCAGCGCTATGCCAAGTTCGTTGATAAGAATGGCCGGGCGTGCGCCGTCGTGATCCGCCGCAGGCAGAGCCGGGCCAAGAAACACAACATGATCGGGATAATACGAGCCCGCCAGCGCATATCCGGCGATTTGGGGATCGCGGGCAATCCAGCTTTCGGCAGCCCAGTCGAACCCATCCGGCGGGGCGGTGCCGGGGACAGGCCCTGACGTGTCGCGCGCGGGAAGGGCAAGCCGTGTCTCTACCAAGTCCATCAGGGTTTCGGTCTCTGGGACGTCCTGCCCGCAGACGATCAGCCCGTGATTTTCCAAAATGAAAATGCGTGTTTGTGGTGTCGCGCACGCCAGTATCTCACGCGTCAAGGGCAGGCCCGGCTTGGCATAGGGCACAAAGACGGCGCCCAGCCCTTCGAGCTTGGCCTGCGCGCTTGTGCGCCCTTCTGGGGCGACGGCATGAACCAGCGTGGCGACAGAATGGGTATGTGCCACCACTCGCCAGTCGAGGGCGGCATGGAATGTTGTCTCTATCGACGGGCGCAGCGTGTTGGCAGGACCAAGAACTGCGGACTTGCATGACCCGTCGCCGCTCTGCTCCTGCGCTTCCGCAAGCGCTGCAGCATGGTCAACGGCTACGAATATATTGCCCGCCTCTGCCTCTCCCAGTTCGCTGCCCGAAGCCTTGATCCACATAACGCCGCCCGTCTTAATCGAGGTGTTGCCCCCTGCGCCCTGCACCCGAAGCGGGTTGCGCCCAAGGCGAGCAGAAAAGGCGCGGAATGCTGTGAAATCAGCGGGAGTTTCTGGCATGGCTTAGCGAAGCTCCCTCAGCAGGTAGTCAGGCAGCGGCGCACACGCAGCCTTGGCGAGGCGCGCGAGCGTGATCTCGCAGGTCATCTCTGTCCCGAAGGCCGCCATATGCAGCCCACCCGTGATGAACACTGTGTCCCAGCCAGCCGCCTTTGCTCCAGCGATGTCGTGTTCGAGGCTGTCGCCAACCATCAGAAGCCGGTTCGGGGTCAGGTTCAGCGCCGCTTCTACCGCTCGGAATACTGGCAGATGCGGCTTGCCGTAGAAATGCACCGTTCCGCCTGCCGTGGCATGGGTATGGGCCAGCGTCCCCGGCGATGCGACGGTCACACCATTCGCCCGCGGTGAGGCCCGGTCGGGGTTGGTGCAAAACACGGGTATCCCACGCACGTGGGCGGTGTCGAAAACGGCAGCAAAGGCTGCGGGAGGGGCGCCGTCGGGCAGGCCCATCAGCAGGATTGCGTCGGCACTATCAGCATGAGCCTCTATGGAGACATCAAGCCCCTTGGCCCAGGCAGCGGCATCCCCGGCGTCCCGCTCGATCGGGAAAAGCCTCTGCGCGGTGACACGGCCTGTGGCGATGTCCTGCCATAGCGCTTCGCCCGAGGTCATAATTGTTTCGAAAAGGTCGACGCCAAACCCCATGCCTGCGATCCGGGTCGCGTTCGGTTCGGCGCGCTTGCCGGAATTTGACAGGACAGTCATCCGAATGCCCGCTTCCTTGAGCGCGGCAAGGCACGCGGGTGCGCCGGGGTAGGGGGTGCTGCCGTTATGCAGCACGCCCCATTGATCGAGCACAACGGCGTCATAGTCCGACGCGATTTCGGATAGGCTGTTCAGTCGCGTGACCAAGGCTCAGCTCTCTGCCATGTCCTTGGGGTGTGTTAGTCCGGCCAAATAAGTTTCGGCTTCTGCCCGGCTCATGGCAGGTGCGGCCTTGTCGGCCATGCCTGCCGGCATGTCGCCGAAATAGAACTGGAAGCCGGGGATGACCTGCCGCCGCTTTCGCAGGGGCATGCCGGGGTAGGGAAATACGTCCGAGCGCTGGTTGGCGGTCGCGTCGTGACAGGGCAGAACATAGTCAGCGCGCTTGTCGATCTCCTCGACCGACTTCCAACCCTCATAGCTGTTCACGAACCGCGCGGGCACCCAGTGGCGCCAGCCCTCCTCTGGGTTGGGTTCAAGGTTGCGTTCGCAGAATATCGCATCGCCAACTACTACGATATCGCCCATCGCGGTTGCGACCGTCACGGCCATATGGCCAACCGAGTGGCCGGGTGTGTGAAACATCGTGATGCCCGGAAGCACCTCGCACTCATCCGCTACCGCCTCGAAAACACACCCGGCATAGGCGGGTTCTATCCCTAGATAGCCACTCTCGTAGGTGCGGTAGTAGAGTGGCAAGGGGTTGAAGGCCATTTCGATCTCGGCCTTGGGGGCTATGTAACGCGCGTTCTTGAATTGCTTCATGTTCTGCACATGGTCCCAATGCAGATGCGTGAATATGATCGCGTCGATCTCGTCGGGATGCACGCCCAGTTTTTGCTCAAGGTGCTCGTGTACCTGAAGGCAGCCGCGCTTGTCGCATTTGTGGTGGTATTTCGTGGCGCGTTCTTCGTCACAAAGACCGGTGTCGATCAGGATCTTATGCGTCCCGGTATCGACATAGTGGCAGTATACGGGGTTCCAATATTTCTTGCTCGCGGGCCCTTTCCAAAAAATATAGGTGCCCAAATCGGCTTCGAGCCAGCCCGTGTTGATCGGGTAAATGCGTGTTTCACTCGCGGCCATCTGGCCCTCCGCTTGATGAATCAATATTTGTATACAAAAAACTGATTATGCATCCTTTGGCAAGTAGAAAAACCGGTTTTGGACTAGAGCAGCTCAAGCGTTCGCAGAAAGCTCGTGGTCATATGTGCGCGCATCCTGTCAGATGCCGCTTGCGAATCTTCAGAAAAAATACAGGAAATCAGCTCTTTGTGGCCATCGGCGGAGGCGACCAGATCTTCCTTGCTGGCAAATTTCTTGGCGCGGAAGGGGCCGGTGCGGCGCCGGAAATCTGACGCGATCCCTTCAATATAAGGGTTACAGGTGGCGCGATATATCGCTTGGTGGAACTGTTCATTCGCGCGCATGTAGCCCAAACGGTCGCCCTGCTCTGCTGCGATGACGCAGGCAGCATGTGCTTTTTCAATCTCCGAACGGCTAAGCAGTGTCAGTCGCTGCGCTGCGATCCGGGCGCATGTGCACTCAATTTCATGCATAGCTTCAAATATTTGCGCCAATTCCTCGCGCGAATACTGCGCCACGCGCACGCCGCGTTTCTCGCCCGGCACCAGAATGGCCTGCGCGGTCAGGCGCATCAGCGCCTCTCGTATTGGCGTCCGAGACACGCCGAAGCGCTCGGTTAGCTTCAGTTCGTCCAGCCGGTCGCCAGGCTTTAGAATACCTGCGGCGATATCCTCGATAAGTGCAGCTTCAATCCGTTGCGCGCTGTTGCCGCGCGGTGGCTTTTCGGTCGTCATAGTCATGGCGGTTCACGCTCTGTTGTTCGTGTTGCTCTGGTGCTTCTACGCCATTCAGAGAGATTTTGCAAATTTGGATATTTACAAATCAATTTGTATACATAATCTTGGTCTCAGCCGTAGTGGGGTCCTTGATGCCTGAGATTCGACTGGAAAAGCTGGTGAAGCGTTATGGCGCAGTTCAGGTGCTGCACGGCATTGACCTACACATGGCCGAAAACGAATTCACCGTGCTGGTCGGGCCCTCGGGCTGTGGCAAGTCAACAACCTTGCGCATGTTGGCGGGGCTGGAAAGCGTGTCGGATGGCGACATCCTGATGGGCGCCAAGTCGGTGCGCGATCTGGACCCAAAAGACCGCGACATCGCAATGGTCTTTCAGGATTACGCGCTTTACCCGCACATGAACGTTGCGCGGAACATGTCCTTTTCGCTTCGGTTAAAGAAAGTCCCGCAGGCACAGATCGACCGCAAGGTCCGAGACGTGGCCGAAATGCTGGGTCTGTCGGCTTATCTGAATCGCAAGCCCGGCGAATTGTCGGGCGGGCAGCGCCAGCGGGTTGCTATGGGCAGGGCGCTCTGCCGCGATGCCGGGACGTTTCTGTTCGACGAACCACTCTCGAACCTGGATGCCAAACTGCGCGGCCAGATGCGGGCCGAGCTTGCGCTGATGCGCCAAACGGTCAAGAAAAACATGGTCTATGTCACCCATGACCAGATCGAGGCGATGACGCTCGCCGACCGGATTGTGGTCATGGATGGCGGTTATATTCAGCAGCAGGGCACGCCGACGGAGCTGTTCAAGCGTCCGATCAATAAATTCGTGGCCGGGTTTCTGGGCTCGCCGCCGATGAATTTTGTTGAGGCGGTGCTGACAGACGAAGCCGGAACACTTTTCGCTTCGGGTGACAGGTTCAACCTGCGCCTGCCTGAGGACTTGGCACAGCGTGCCCGCGCTACGGGTGAACGTAAAGTTATCTTGGGCGTCCGTCCGTCCGATTTGGAATACGCGCCCGATGCCGCGCCGGAGACGACATTCGATCTGAATGTCGTGGTCTCGGAATATATCGGGGCGCAATCGGTTCTGATCTGCGCCTGTGGAGCCGCGCGCATGACTGTCGAAATCAAATCCGAAACGCCGATCGCTCTTGGCGAAACTCTGCGGTTTGCAGCGCGGCCCGAGGGGCTGCACCTGTTCAACCAGACGACCGAACAGGCGCTCTGAGACAGCGCCAAAATCTCAGCAAACGGGAGGAGAACCAATGTTGAATTTACTGAAATCCACGACCGTTATCGCGGGCGTGCTAGCCGCCACTGCCGCAATGGCGCAGGACGGACCCTATGCGCCCTATGCAGGCACGACTCTTGTGGTCAATTTTCCTGCGCATCCCCATTACAATGCAGTCATGGAGGTGCTTCCTGAATTTACGGCGCAAACCGGCATAGAGGTAGAGGTGGACATGCTGCCCTATCTGGACATGCGCGAGCGCCAGACGCTGGAACTGTCGCTGTCCGAAGGCGCCTACGACCTAATTTCCTATGTGGTGTTTTCCAAGGCTGACTATGTCTATGCCGACCAGTTGGAAAACTTGGCCAAGTATTTCATGAACCCGCGTCTGGTGGACCCAAACTACGAGGCCACTGACCTGATCGACGGCTATGTGCAGAACATTGGCGTGGCTGGGGGTGAAAAGGGCTATCTGCCGGGGCCGACCGGGTCGTTGTTCGGGTTGCCTTTCGGGTCGGAAACATCGGTGCTTTACTACCGCAAAGATATTTTTGAAAAGCACGGGCTGACGGCACCCGAAACCTATGACGAACTGCTTGATCTGGCCTGCCGCATTCCGGAACTGGAACCGGGCATGGGGGGCGTGGCAAGTCGCGCGGCTTCCGGGCATCAGGCAAGCCATGCGTTCTTGCTGCATCTGGCACCGTTGGGTGGGCGTGTGTTTGACGGGGCATGGAACCCAACCATCAATAATCCCGAAGGGGTCGCAGCCGCAAAGGCGCTGAAGCGGATTGTGGATTGTGGGCCGGAAGGATCATCTGCCTTCGGCCCATCAGAGGCCGCAAATGCCTTTGCGCAGGGTCAGGCCGCGATGTTCCTCGACTCGATCGCCTTTGCATCAACATTCCAGGATGCGAGCCGCAGTCAGGTGGTCGGCAATGTGGGTTATGCCATGCACCCGATGGGCGTGATCAATGCCAGCCAGACGGGTGGTTTCGGCCTTGGTATTCCTGCCAATGCCGAGCACAAGGAAGCAGCCTTCCTGCTGATGCAGTGGTTGACCAGCAAAGAAGGTGATCTGGCGGTTGCCATGGCGGGTGGCAACCCGTCGCGCTTTTCAACCTATGCCAATGCCGATCTGAACGCGCGTTACCCATGGTCCGCCACCTTCGGCGAGGCGCTGCAATTCGCCGACCCGGACTGGCGTCCGATCATCCCGGCATGGGGCCGCATCAACGCCGATATCGGCACCACGATGAGCCAAGTTCTGACCGAGGATATGGACATCCAGACCGCGCTGGACGGGATTGCAGAGCGGACCCGCGCGCTGATGGAAGAAGAAGGCTACTACATCTGGCAATAAGCCAAGCCTGACCGGCCTGCGCGGGGGGGTACCCTCGCGCAGGCCGCCCGCGTTCCAGAGCCAAGGACACCGACATGCCCCATGAACGCATGGCCCGCCTGACACCCTATATGTTTGCCGCCCCCGCAGCGGTGGTGATGATTGTCGCGCTGTTCTACCCCATTGCCTACATGGTCTGGGGCAGTTTCCGCGACTGGGACCCAAGCCAATCGCTTGGGGAAACGGAATTCGTCGGGCTGGCCAATTACGCGAAACTACTGGTCGACCCGGCTTTTCACGCGTCGTTCTGGGTGACGCTGGTTTTCGCTTTTACCGTGGTCGCGGTAGAAATGGTGCTGGGCGTGGGTCTGGCGCTGTTGCTGGACCGCAATATTCGCGGCATGTCGGTGCTGCGCACCATGTTCATATTACCCATGATGATCGCCCCCGTCGTGGTCGGTCTGGTCTGGCGCTATATGTTCCACCAGACCTACGGGTCGTTTAACCGAATGCTGGAAGCTGTGGGCCTGCCGACCGTCGACTGGTTGGGGCAAAACGCGCTTCTGTCGGTCATCATTGCCGATATCTGGCAATGGACGCCGTTCATTTTTATCCTGTCGTTGGCCGCCTTGCAGTCCTTGCCCCGTTCCGCGCTGGAGGCAGCGCGGATAGACGGCGCGACGGGGTGGCAGCAGATTATTCACATCAAGCTGCCACTAATGATGCCAGTGCTCTTCGTGACCATGCTCCTGCGCTTGATAGACGCTTTCAAGGTGCTGGAAGTGATCTTGGTGCTGACCGGCGGAGGACCGGGTTTGCAAACCGAGATTCTGGCCCTGCGCATTGCCCGCACCGCGCGTGAGTTCCGCGAATTGGGTGAAGCGGCGGCGATGTCTAACCTGCTTTTGATGCTGCTTATGGTGCTGACGCTGGGCATGTTCGCCTTTACGCGCTGGCAAGAGGCCCGCGCGCGGCGCCTGAAATACACTCATCACGAGGACGACTGAGCCATGGCCGATACGCACCATGACCGCCAGAACCCGGCTTTTTACGCGATCATCGCGCTGCTGATCTTCATGTCGGTGGGGCCGGTGGCGATTTTGCTCATCAACTCGCTGAAGTTGGACGTGGACATCACCAGCGGCGCGGGTGGGTTGTTCTTCATGCCAACGATCCGCAACTACGAAACCGCGCTCTGCGACATCCTGTGGTATAAACCTGACCATCTGCGCTTTTGCCAGATCCGCTTTGGTGGTGCCTTTATCAACTCGATCATCATAGCACTTGTGTCGACAGTGCTGACACTGGTCTTTGGTTGCATGGCGGCCTATGCGCTGGTGCGGTTTCGTTTCATGGGGCGCGACAGCATGTCGCTTAGCACATTGGCGGTGCGGATGATCCCGCCTGCGGTGTTGCTGGTGCCGGTCTTCGGGCTGTGGAACAACGCTTTTTGTCTGGATAACGATTACGGTCTTGGCGCATGGGTCCGATCCACATTCGGGGGGCGGGGCGATGTGTGTCTGGCGGGCACGCATTCGGGTATCATCCTGATCTATGTCGCCATGAACCTGCCGTTTGTTATCTGGATTTTGCAGAGCTTCATCGTGCAGGTGCCACCCTCGTTGGAAGAAGCCGCGCGCGTGGATGGCGCCGGGCCATTCCAGACCTTTTTCCTTGTGGTGCTGCCGCTGATCAAGCCCGGCTTGGCGGCGGCGTCAATCTTTACCTTTCGTATTGCCTGGAACGAATACCTGCTTGCCTCTGCGCTGGCGGATCGTGACACGATGACCGTGCCCATCCTGATCGTGAACAATGCCAGCGAATTCGACGGCCTTGGAACGATCTTTGCCACGGGTATGTTGCTGGCCATCCCGCCAATCCTGTTCACCCTCTTTGCCTCGCGTCAGATCATAACCGGGATGACTGCGGGCGCGGTGAAAGGCTAGATCTCGTGGCACGTGTTCTACTAATTGGAACGGCTGAGACCAAGGGGGCGGAACTTGCCGCCCTTTCGGCCGCGCTGACGGGGCAGGGGCTTTTGCCCGACCCTATCGACATTTCGCTCATGGCAGGGAGCGTCGCCCTTTCGGGAGCAGAAAAGCTCGCGCTCATGGCTGCCCGCGGAACCGAGGCCGGTCAGGAGGCCGCTGCGCGCGCTGACGGCTGCCTTGCCGCGCTGGCGATTGGTGGCGGAACCGGGGGCGAGATCGCGCTCGACGTGCTTAGGGCGTTGCCCGATCCGCTGCCCAAACTGCTCGTGACCACGCTGGCATTCGACCCGCGCGCGCCATTGGCCGATTGTGGAATCATGCTGATCCCCACGCTTTGTGACATCGAGGGAGTTAACCCGATGTTACTCGGAGTGTTCGAGCGGACGGCGGCGATGATCGCGGGGCTTGCAGGGGCGCGCGTGTCGTCGCCAGCCACTGGCCCATCTGTCGCCGTTACAACGCTTGGCGTAACAGGGGCCGCCTCTGCCGCGATCTTGCGCGAACTTTCAGGGCGCGGCGGCTCGGCGACTGTGTTCCACGCCAATGGTTATGGCGGCGCCGCCTTCGTCCGCTTCGTGCGCGCGGGACAGGCGACGGGTGTTATCGACCTGAACCTGCACGAATTGGGTCGGATGCGGCTGGCCGGGGTCTCTGTGCCCCTGACCGACCGCTTCACCGTGGCCGGCTCTTTGCCGCGCATTGTGTTGCCCGGTGCGCTGAACTTTCTTGGGTTGGGGGCCGTCGATACGCTGTCGCCCGATCACCTCTGTCGCCCCCATTATCGCCACAGCGGGTATTTCACCCATGTCCAGCTAACCGAACCTGAGATGGAGTCGCAGGCTATTGCATTGGCCGATGCGTTGAATGCCGCGACCGGCCCGACCCATGTTCTCTTGCCAATGGGCGGTTTTAGCCACGAGGATCGCCCCGGTGGCGCCATCGAGGCCCCGCGCCTGCGCGAGATCGCGGCCGACGTCTTGATGTCCGAGGCCCGCACTTACAGCGTTGAACACCTTTCCCACCACATTAACGCGCCCGACACCGCCCATGCGGCCGTCACCTCCCTTTTCGATAGGATGCCACATGACTGACCCCGACAGCTTTCCCGACCTCGCAGAGAAGATGGACGAACTGATCGCTGCCGCGCGGCGCTGTTTCGACCTGCGACTGCAGACCAACGCGGGCGGCAACCTTTCGCTGCGGTTATCCTGCGGTGACGCCATCGTCATCAAACCTTCGGGCGTGGGCTTTGCCGAATGTACGCGTGATAATCTCCAAGTGGTTCGGCTAGACGGCACGATCCTGCCTTCAGAGCACAGGCCGTCGAAAGACCTCGACTTTCACCTGGATCTCTATCGCATCCGGTCGGATATCAATGCCATCGTGCATTGTCACAGCCCGTGGGCAACAGGATATGCCAGTGCGGGTTTGGAGATCCCTTGCCTGACCGTCCAGACCATTGAAAAGATCGGGCGTATGCCGCTGATTCCGCTTTCGGCAAACGGCGGGCCGCAGACCGAGGCCGAGATCAGCCCAGTGTTTCGCGATCCTGCCATTCGTGCGGCGGTGCTTGCCAATCATGGGACCGTTGGCGTGGGTAAATCCCTGATAGCCGCGCAATACCTTGCCGAGATTATCGAGGAGACGGCGCAGATTGCCTATGTCCGCGATACGCTGTTGGTCGCTCATGACCGTCGGCAGGCCGACCTGCCGCGTTTCGGCACCGCTGCCGATGCACGTGCCGCACAATGACCGCTCTCGACGATCTGCACCGCCGGTCCATCGTCATGGCCGACACCGGCAACCCCGACGTAATCCGGCGCTTCGGGCCGCAGAATTGCACCAAAAACCAAACCTTGGTCTTTGCGCGCCTATGCGACCCTGCGTCCCGCGACATGATCGACCAAGAAGCCCGCGCCCTTGCCGGTTGCGATCTGCCGACCATTGCTTCAGCACCGCTGCGTAGGTTTGCTCTTGATGAACGCCCACTCGATTACAGGCTTTGCATCGCGCCAAGTGATGACTGCCCGGAACTGGTCAATCAATCGGCAAAGCACAAGGGAACAAAAGCTCCCAAATTCCTAAAGTCTTCCGACGGCTCCATCACAATACTCGCGCTTTTCTTCTTCGTAGCGATGCTGCTTGCGATGTCTCTTGCAGTCGATCTTGCGCGCTACGAGCAACAGCGCGTGCAGCTTCAGGGGATCGCCGATAGGGCCGTTTTGGCAGCGGCAAACATGAGGTTTGATGGTGACGGCGGCATTTCTCCCGAAGATCACGTACGAGGTTACTTCCTTGCTGCAGGGTACTCGCAAGAGCAGGTCGACAGAATAGAAATTTCCGTCGAGGCATCTTCCGGAGGGCGCCAAGTTACTGTGCTGCCGAGAGGTTCGATCCCGACTTTTCTGATGCCGCTTCTGTCGATTGACAGCCTGGACTTGGCCACGCCGGCGCGAGCAGAGATTTCTGCACCTATGCCGATAGAGATCGTATTGGTCTTGGATATCTCTTGGTCGATGACTGAAATGACCGGGAATGGCCGAACCAGAATCGAGAATCTGCGAGAAGCAGCAGTTGCGATGATCGATGATATAATGATCGACCGGGCAGACGGCGATGTAGCCATCACAATCGTTCCATACGAAAGCTGGGTCGTGCCCCCTCCTGGGCTTATGGCCTTTATGTCGAATATCGATGGCCCTGAAACAGATCTGCTCGGAAACCCCGCATATTGCATGGAGTTCACAGACTGGGCTGACTTGCGTCAGAATGGGATGACGACTGCGGTTAGCAACAGCTTGGCGGCACCCGTCTCACGCCGCTTTTGCGGTCCGCTTTATGGTAATCGCGTGGTTCGCCCCCTTTTGACGCAGCCTGAAGCAATTACTTCGGTGCTTCAGGACTTGCAGCCTCTGGGCTCTACATCGATCGATCTTGGATTGCGCTACGGCGCAATGTTCTTCGATTCCGATATCAGCCCATTTATCGAGGATGAGATAGAAGAGGGCCGAATATCACCGTCAATGTCCAACCGTCCAAGCGGCTTTGACCAAAATGACACCTTGCGCATCATGGTTCTTATGACGGATGGCGAGAATTGCTGTGGTCTGCGCGATACGCCAGTTGCACAGAACGAAAATGCCTTGGCTGTTTGTGAAGACCTCCGAGACGAAGCCGTGGTCGTTTTTTCAATCGCGTTCGAGGCGCCTGAAAATGGTGTCAATCTCATGGAGGAATGTGCTTCCAGTGAATCACACTTCTTCAATACTAATGGAGAAGGCATGCGCGCAACATTTCAAGCCATTGGACGCCAAATAAACGCGCTATCACTCAGGTTGACCATATGATCACTGTCTTGAATAAAGCGAGTGAAGATGACGACAGCGGTAGCGCTACTGTTGAGTTCGTGATAATTTTTCCACTCATATTTGGAATATTTCTTACCTCGGTCGATTTAAGCATAATGATGCTTCGGCAAGTTGCCTTGGACCGAGCGCTGGATATAGCAACACGAGAGCTTCGACTTGGTCAAATTGGCGAAGACGACATAGATTTATTTCGAGAATCTGTTTGTGACAACACCATGCTCACACCGACATGTCTTGAAACGATTACAGTGGAGTTGCGTCCAGTCGAGCCGTCTGAATTTGCCACACTGGACAGACGCGCACAGTGTGTTGACAGACAGACGAACTTTGCCCCGGTTCTCGAATTCAACCCCGGGTCACAAGGTCAAGAGTTGATGATGGTTCGCGTTTGCACCGTGTCTAACCCATTCATCACGTTGAACGCATTTCTACTAAGCAGTCCGCGTGGCCCAAACGATGACTTTAGATCAGAGGCAATATCAGTTTTTGTGAATGAACCACGGTAAAAGATGCAAAATAAAGGTAACAAAAACATGAAGTCAGTGTGTCGTAGATTCAAAACTGAAAGTTCAGGTTCAATCAGTGTCGAATTTGTTATCGTGCTGCCTCTTCTCATATTTGGTCTTGTTGCGGGTTTTGTTTTCTATGATGCCTTCAAGAGTAAGAAGCACATAAATGTCGCAACAAATTCTGTTGTCGATATACTATCACGCAGGACAAACACCCTGACGACGTCTGAACTATATGACCTGAATATTGTTTTTGATGCACTTTCAAACTCACGTTCAGAAACGCGCATGCGTGTAACATCAGTCGCTCAGGTTGAAGAAAACGCTGATCCGATAATTGCATGGTCGTACGGAACCAGAGGCCAAGTGGCTGCGAACACATTAACAGATTTGAACCGGGCTGTGCCACCAATTCTTGTGGGAGATACAATAATTGTTGTGGAGACGTTCAGTAACTGGATGCCGCCGATCCGGCTGCCGGGGATAGAAGCTTCGGTGAATTTGAATTCAATGGTTGCCAGTCGTCCTCGATTCTCTCCATGGCTGCATCTTGATGGAACAACACCTGTTTTTGCAACTTATAATCCAGAGTGGGCGAATCCTGATGCGGGTTATGATCCACACAATACAGGAGATATGCAACCCTACGGGCCAGTTGAGGGTAATGAAGGCACTGGCAACACAGACAATATAAGCGACCTTGGCGATCCGGGCATAATACTCGATCCCAATGGCGCCGGAAACATACTTGGCGGTGATGACGCTGACGGTTCTGGTAGTATTGGAAATTTTGATATTCCTTTTCAGCAAGTTGGTCTATGGTCGTTTGACGACTTCAGTGATCATCACCATGACGAGGCTTTGATACAAAATTCATCCCAAGTTTGGAGAGATCCGCAATGGCGTCAAAGTGACAGAGGTGCGTATGATGACGACGGTGGTTTCTTTTTGGATAATTGTGTTCCGGGAAATAGCATTCAGCGCGCAAACAATGGACAGCAGAATTATTTATATATCCCTTGGCATCAAGATTATGATCTAACCAGCGCCACAATGCGTATGGTCTTTACGGCTGATGCTTTGCCACCAACAACGAATTTCCACTATGATCCGTCAGGAAGCCGACTATTGGATTTCAATCATGGTCTTGGTCCATCAGAATCACCTGCATGGGCGTTGTTTTCCCGCGATGCCGCTGGACAAGACGAAAATGGCCATTTCACATCATGGGTTATGGGAGATGGTTCGATCATGGTTCGCTATCAGGTCGGTAACGTGAATTGGGGTGATTGGACCACCTATTCTGGAACCAATTATTTTTTGTCAGCACCGGCTGGCACTGTTATTCCTGACCAAAACGTGGATATGCAACTTACTTTTGATCACGAACAGAGCAAGCTTGATCTTTATATCAATGGAGATTTGGTCGATAGTCATCCACATGTTCCGGTCACCTTGGCGGGAAATCGTGAGCCGTGGGTTCTGGGTGCTGGAATGACTTTTGGAAATATTGGTTCTTATCTATACCCAAATGCCGGAATGTTTTTCTGCGGAACCATTCATCATTTTGAAATATGGGAAGGAGCTTACTCCGCGCGTGAAGTTGATATCATGTCTTGTGGTATTCAACCGATGTCAGAGGAATGGTTTGAGTATTTCTATATCAACAGCGGTCGCTACCCGCTCCCTAGCGAAGGGTTGCCAATGTCAACGGGATCAGAGGTTCGGTGCAATTCGACAGTAGATGGAACCTAGAATTCTGAAGCGTGGTCGTGGATGTTGATTTAAGATTACCAAAGGCAAGCGGCGTGTTCTGAGGAAAACTTCTGTTAACGCGTTGCTTTGGTGTTTGCACCTGCGGTTTGATGGTGCGACCCTTTCTCAGGCGGGGACAGAGACGGTATACGATAAGTTCATCATGGGAACGCCATGACAACGCACGACAACAGCGTAGCATACAGATTTGCAAGACGGCTCAACGTTCTTATGCCCTATGGATACATCTGCAAGTTCTGCACGTCAGAGCCAGATCTGGCCTTCCTGAATCCGATCAACCAGAGTCCGGGTCTGAACACCAAACCATGCGTGAGTTGCTGAAATGGAAGTTTAGTACATGCTGCGTAATTCACCAAATGGCTGGTCAATTCGGCGAAAACTCGGCTAACTAGACCGATGACATCTGCCATGACCGGATCCTATATTGCCCGTATCAGGGGGGCACTGCCAACGCTGCACCCAAGCGAACGACGGTTGGCGGACACAATTTTGTCCTTTCCGGGCGAGATAGCCAGTTACACCGCCACGGAACTGGCGCAGTTGGCAAATGTATCGAATGCTACGGTTACGCGTTTTGTGCGCCGCTTGGGTTACGAAAATTTTGACCAAGCCCGGCAGGCGGCACGCGCGAATCAGCAGACAGGTGCAGCTGTGTTTCGGGTTTCTGCTAGTGATCAAGGGCCAGATGCAGCTCTGATGGCACAGATCACCCAAGGCCGTCAGAATGTCGAAAACAGTTTTGCCGCCATTTCACTGGCCGAAATTGACGATCTGGCTGATGCGATCCTGCGTGCAGGGCGGGTTTGGATCATCGGGTTTCGAACGGCAAGAGCCTTCGCAGCCTATCTGGGTGCTCAGATCGGACAGACGATCCCGAATGTGACGGAATTACCCTTAGCAGGGCAGACATTGGCTGAAAGCCTGACCAGCATCCGAACAGGAGATGTGGTGATCGTGTTTGCGTTGCGACGAACTGTGCGCCAGTTGCCGGCTGTGTGCCGCGAATTGCGCAATACCGCCGCGCGCGCGGCTTTGATCAGCGACGTGCTACCGCAGGCGGGCGGTGATGTGCCCTCCATAGAGACAGAGTTGTTGCCGAAATGGCGGCTGCGTGTTCAAACCGCGGCCCCCGGCCCCCTTTTCAACCACGCTGCTGTGTTGACCCTGTGCCATGTTCTTGCGACCCGTGTTCTGGAACGGTCCGGATCGGCTGGGCGTAAGCGTTTGCTAGCCATCGAGGCGCTGCATGATTCGATGGATGAAATCTGAGGGCAGCGCTTTCAGAACGCCTGCACTCTAGGCACTTTTCCTCAGTTTGCACAAAAAACACCTGCTGTCACAGGGTGAACAAGAAAAACTCGTTGTGAAAAAAGTTTTTCATAAAACTATGAAGAGAAAAATTACTACCGTTCTCTTGCCCACAGCAGGCTGTTCGAAAAACCGACAACAGAGGTATCACCATGTCTTTTACAATCCGGAAAACCGCACTTTTTGCATCCGTTGCCATGTTTCTGCCCGCGCTGGCACAGGCGCAGGTGCTGCAAATCAACTCGTCTTTGCCCGATGGCAGCTTCGCCCATGCCTTTCTAACCGAGTTCAAAGAACGGGTGGAGGCAGAGTTGCCATCGATGGATGTCCAGATTTTCATGGGCAATACGCTTGGCTCTGAAGAGGATGTGTTGCAAGGGCTTGGTTTTGGTACGCATCACGCTTCACTTTCGGCTTCGGCCGTCGTTCAGATCAACCCGCGCGCGGCTGTATTCGACCTGCCGTATTTGTTCGAGAACCGCGCCAAGGTTCAGGAATTTGCGGCCTCACCTGCGTTTGATCTGTTGGCAGAAGGGTTCGAGGGGCGCGGAATCGTCTTGTCGGCGCTTTGGGATAACGGGTTCCGCGTGATAACCAACAATGTCCGCCCGATTGTCACCCCTGCCGACCTAGACGGTCTTAAAATCCGGACGCCCACTTCGCGCCAGCGGGTTGCCATGTTCGCCACCTTGGGCGCGAACGCGACGCCGCTTTCGTTTGGTGAGGTCTATTCCGGTCTGGATCAGGGTGTGATCGACGGGCAAGAGAACCCTGCGCAGGTAGCAGAAAGCGCGCGTTTGTATGAGGTGCAGGATTACATGTCGCTGTCGAACCATGTTTACCTGCCTACCTTCATGCTGTTCGGCGAGTCGTGGCTGAACGCCCAAACCGAAGACGTGCGTGACACCGTGCTGCGCATTGCGGCAGAGACCGCACCGTGGACTTTCAACTGGGGCGACGAGACTGATGCCCGCGTTCTGGAAGAACTGACCAGCAAGATCGCCATCAACGAGATTGATTTTGAAGCCTTTCAGGCCGCGGCCCTGCCACTTTACGACGACCCGCTCTTTACTGATGCAATCGGCGCAGAGATGATCGCGGTTACGCGCGATGTGCTTGGTCTGGAGTGATCCAACGCGCGGCCCTGCCGGTCAGAGCCGGGCCGCGCTCCCCCTTTTTGTTCCGTCAGGAGGATAGGATGAACGGTCTTGGTGTTTTCGTGCTGTGGCTGGATCGGGTTATGTGCCGTGCGCTGGATGTATTCACTGTATCCACCGCCGGTATCTTGCTGGTTTTGTTGAATTACGCAGTTTTCTCGCGCTTCGTTTTGAACAATTCAGTGTCATGGGGTGAAGAACTGCCAGCGCATATTCTGGCCATGCTTACCTTTATTGGCGCGGCATATCTGACGCGAACCAATGAACATCTTGGTTTTGATTCCTTCGCCCGCAGCCTGAACCTTGGCGTGCAGCGTATCATCGCCTGCATCAACCAGCTTTTGATGGCAGCATTTGGCGCGACATTGTTCTGGTTTGGCGGTTTGGCGACAATCAGTTTCATGGGGCGGTCGCTGATTTCGGTCGATTTGCCGCTTGTCCTGTTCCGGGGTGCGGTCCCGTTGGGTGGGGCACTGATCGTGCTGATCTGCCTTGTCCGTTTCGTGGGCCTTGTGATGGGCCGCATCAATCCCGGCGAGTTGCTGCCGGAAGGAGACGGTTGATGTTTCTTGAACCCGGCTACATGATCCTGACCCTGCTCATCGGCCTGTTGCTGATGGGGGTGCCGATTGCCTTCGTTCTGGGCATTACCGCCGCTGTCATGATCTTCCTCGACCCGGCCGTCGTGCCGATGATTATCGGGCTGATCCCGTTCGGCGGCGCGAATAATTACCTGCTGGTTGCAGCGCTTTTGTTCATGATCGCGGGCGAGGTGATGAACCAAGGCAAGATCGCGGAAAAGCTGATCGCGTTCGCCTCGTCCTTGGTGGGTCACATTCGCGGCGGTTTGGCACATGTCAATATTCTGACATCGCTGTTCTTTTCCGAGATATCAGGCACTGCCACTTCGGATGCTGCCGCCATCGGGTCTGTGATGATCCCGCAGATGAAAAAGCGCGGCTATTCGGCGGCTTTTGCGGCGGCCGTTACCTCGACCTCGGCAACCATGGCCATCATCGTGCCGCCGTCGTTGAACCTGATCCTTTATGCCTATGTCGCCAATGCCTCTATCGCGGAACTGTTCGCGGCAGGCATCTTGCCCGGTTTTCTTGTCTGCTTCCTGCTGCTGATGACAGCTTACGCGATTGCCGTTTACAAGGGCTTTCCGACCGAGGGCGCGTTCAGCTTTGCCCGCGTTCTGGACACCGGCAAGGACGCAGCGCTGCCGCTCACGCTGCCGATCCTGATCCTGTTCGGTATCTTGGGCGGCATCTTTACCGCGACCGAAGCGGGGGCGGTGGCGGCGCTGTGGTCGCTGGTCATGGCAGCACTGATCTACCGCACGCTCAGCTGGGCCAGCTTTATCGACACGTTGCGCATTGCCGGCAAACGCAGCGCCATGCTGATGTTCATTGTCGCGACGTCGACGCTTCTGGGCTGGTATCTGACCAATCAGCGCATTCCGCAGGATATTGCCAACGCCATCCTTGGCATTTCGGAAAACTACTGGGTGGTGTTGCTGGCGATCAACGTGTTCTTCCTGCTGGCGGGCACCATCGTGCATGGCACCCCGGCCATCCTGATGCTGGTGCCCATCTTCCTGCCGCTGGCCGACCAGTTGGGCATTGACCGGGTGCATTTCGGGCTGATTATCACCATCAATCTGGGGATTGGCCAGCAAACCCCGCCGGTGGCGTCGGTGGTGCTGATCACCTGCTCGATTGCGAAAATCTCGATAGGCAAGATCATTCCGCCTCTGCTGTTGTTCATCGGGGCGATGCTGGTGGCGCTGACACTGGTCAATGTTTTCCCGGCCATTGCGCTGTGGCTGCCATCGATTATTTTGGGGTAAAGCATGAGACTTCTTATCATTAACCCAAATTCTTCTGCCACAGTCACGGCGCGGATCAATGAAGCCGCGCAAGCGGTTTGCGAGCCGGGAGAGACGATCACCGCCATTCGCGCCATAGGTGCTCCTGACCTGATCGTCACCCCCGAAGATGCTGAAGCCGCAGAGCGTGCCGTGACCAAGACCCTGGGCGCATGGCGGCACCATGTTGATGGGGTTATCCTGGCCTCGTTCGGCGACACGGGGCTGGATGCAGTGCGCGCTCAGACAGATGTGCCAGTGGTGGGTATTGCGCAATCGGCCTATGCAATGGCCTCGGTTTTGGGGCCACGCATGTCGATCGTGTCTTTCGCGCCGACAATGGCAGAAGCCCTGCGCAAGACGGCTCTTGGCTATGGGCATGCTGATCGCCTGGTTGCTATGCACATGGTCGAGGGCGCAACTTGGGATGACCCTGGCGAGATCCAGCACGAGCTTGCGCCGCAATTATTGGCACTATGCCAGAAATCTGCACGCGAGGATCGGGTCAGCAGCATTGTCTTGGGTGGCGGGCCGCTGGCCGGTTTGGCCGCGCGTCTGCAATCACAGGTCAATGTGCCGCTGATTGATGGCACGACAGCGGCAATTGCGACATTGCGCGTGGCCTTGAAAGGCACCCAACGGCCAGAGTTTTCTGGCCAACGGCTGGCGCATAGCTGACATGTCCGCACCATCGCGCGTCAGCTTGCCATTTGCATTGATCGTCGCAGCCCATGCGGTTGGGGCTGGTGCCGCAGTGCTCGGCCTGTGTCTTGCCGCGCTCCATCCGGGCATATTTCTGGGCCGCGTGATTTGAGGAGCTCTGACTGACCGGCTTTTGCTGGGCAATGCTGCGCGCGGTTTGTGGCTGCTTTGCGTGATCGCGTTGGCGAGCGCGTCGCTTCGCTCTCTGACGAACTTGCGACAACGGATCCTGGTTTCGGCGCGGTCGCTGGCGGTAAACCCCACCGCCCGGATATTCGGTTGGCCGCCTCTATGGCCAGATGGACCTTGCACCATTGGCGTTGGCGCCGATCACCATGTTTAAGCGCCTGGCATTTCTTGTCGCCGAGGAACTTGATACTGGTGCTATCCACCAGCAGGTTTGGCGGCTCGGCGGCTCGGCGGCTCGGCGGCTCGGCGGCTCGGCGGCGGGGCGATAGGGGATCTGCACATTCAGGGGTCACAGGGTCGAATAGCCCGGAGCAGGCCAGCCCAGCCCCTGCTTCCGAAGTGCGGCTTTGTCAGCCGACCAGTGTGTCCTGCGGTAGCGGGCCGGTTTGGGCTTGCTCATGACACCCGTGTAACCGCATGGTTTCGTAGTGCGAATTCCCGCATACCCAACTTCAGTATAAAGCCGCGTAACTGGGGTGAAGCGTTACCGCAATTTGACGCTGAAGCCGCCTAATGCGTCGCAAACCTGCTGTGTCTGCGGTCTGCACTCTCTTATCGTCACGCCAACCGATATCGTAGTTTTGAAGCGACTCGCGTAAAGTCAGTCTGCGGAGTGGTGATATATGCGCGAACGGCAAGGGCTCGATCCGACTGATATTCGCATCCTGAGCGCTGTTCAGCGTCATGGGCAGCTAAGCAAGATCAAGCTGGCCGAAATCGTGAACCTCTCGCCGACCCCATGCTGGGCACGCTTGGCACGGCTGCGCGCTGCGGGCTATATTCGTGGATACCACGCCGATATTGCCCTCGACCGGGTTCTGGATGCAACTCGTGTGGTCGTGACCGTTTCCTTGAATTCGCATCGTAAAACCGATTTCGACAGGTTCGAGACCTATATCAAATCGATAGATGAAATCATCAACTGCGTCGCGACCGGAGGCGGTCTGGACTACGTGATGACAGTTGTCACTCCCAGCCTTGCGACCTTTCAGGATGTGATGGAGGGCCTGCTTGCGGCGGATTTGGCGATTGATCGCTACATGACCTATTTTGCGACCCGCCTGATAAAGGCCGAGCAGCCGAACCTTGCGAAATTGGCCGCCTATCGCATGCGATAGCATTGCCAGTCCAAACGGTCTGTTTTCGTCAAAATCCAAGCCCGAGTAGTCCATAAATGGTGCGGTTTCGGTCCATTCTTACGCGACATTGGCGCTATCACCTTGCGCAGGAGGAACCGCGGCACCGGCCAAGGCCACCGCCGCAGATAAGGGTGGATACCATGAATACGATGCAAGACTTCGGATTTGGCACGCAGATCCGCAAATCGCCATATTTTGACGCGACGGTGCGCTGGGGGGCGCAGGGGTTTTCGGTTTATAATCATATGTATATCCCGCGCGACTTTGGGGACCCCGAGCAGAATTTCTGGAACCTTGTGAACGCCGCCATTCTGTGTGATGTGGCTGTTGAACGGCAGGTTGAAATTACTGGGCCAGATGCCGCGCGTTTCGTTCAGATGCTTACACCGCGCGACCTGTCGAAAATGGCTGTTGGTCAATGCAAGTATGTCCTGATTACCAATGCCGAAGGCGGTATTCTGAATGACCCGATCCTGCTGAAACTGGCTGAAAACCAGTTCTGGCTGTCATTGGCCGATAGCGATATTTTGCTCTGGGCCCAAGGTGTCGCAGTGCATTCTGGCATGCAGGTCTCGATTTCCGAGCCGGATGTGTCGCCCTTACAACTGCAAGGCCCGAAATCTGGCGAGATCATGCAGGCGTTGTTCGGGGATGAGATACTGGACTTGCGCTATTACTGGTTCCGTGAATTGGACTTGGATGGCATTCCTTTGGTTGTGTCGCGCACGGGTTGGTCAAGCGAGTTGGGGTATGAGATCTATCTGCGCGACTCTGCCTATGGCGACGCGCTTTGGGAACGGATCATGGCTGTTGGTGTCGCATTCGGGCTGAAGCCCGGCCATACATCCAGCATTCGTCGGATCGAAGGGGGGATGTTGTCTTACCACGCGGATGCCGACATCCACACCAATCCGTTCGAGCTTGGGCTTGATCGGCTTGTCAGTCTGGACATGGAGGCCGATTTCATCGGTAAATTCGCCCTACAGCGCATTCGTGACAATGGGATCACGCGCAAACAGGTTGGGCTGATCATTGACGGTGATGCCTTGCCGGGGCCGAACACAAGCTTTTGGAATGTCAGCCATGACGGCAACACCGTGGGTCAGGTCACATCGGCGGTCTACTCGCCGCGCCTGAAGAAAAACATCGCGCTTGCCATGGTCGCGGTCGAGGCCGCAGAGCTTGGCACCACGCTTCAGGTGTTCACCCACACCGGCGAGACCACAGCGACCGTTGTCGAGCGTCCGTTCTTTGATCCGCGTAAAAGCCTTGCGGCGACTGGCGCGGCAGATGCCGCTCAGGTTTCGGCGTAAGAGCGGCATTCATGTCCGCTCTTGCGATCGAACTGCACTGGCAACGCGCCGAGCGCGGCCTTGAAACGGGAAAGTTCTCTAACGCGCATTCCGTGACCTATAACAGCAGTCATGAGCTGCAAGTGGACGCCGCCCCTGATTGGGGCGGCCATCCCGACCATACCAACCCAGAGCAAGCTCTCGCGGCGGCGCTGTCAAGTTGCCATATGATGACCTTTCTTGCGCTATGCGCCAAGGCGGGCTGGCCCGTTGCCAGCTACCATGATTACGCCGAGGCCCATCTGGGCAAGAATCCGAAAGGGCAAATGTCGGTCACGCGGATCGACCTGAACCCGGTTGTGCGCTTCGATACTGGCTTTGATGTCGGTGATGACCAACTGACCGAAATGCATGACAGGGCGCATCGCTACTGTTTCATTGCCAACACGCTGGCAGAGAGTGTCGAAATTAATGTTAACTGAACATCGCAGAGGACCGCGCCCATGAACTCTGAAACAGATATCCTGCTGCGCGCGCTTTCAGCCGATGGCGTTTTGCGCCTGACGCTGAACGATGTCGCACGCCGCAATGCCTTGTCCGAGGCGATGCTATCGGAACTTGGCCGGGCATTCACACAGGCCGGCGAGGACAGCGCGGTGCGGGTGATTGTGCTGGCCGCCAATGGCCCCGCCTTTTGCGCGGGGCACGACCTGAAGGAAATGACCGCAGGGCGGACCGCCCCTGACCTTGGCCGCGCCTATTTCGCCAAAGTCATGGCGCAATGCTCTGGTGTCATGCAGGGCATTGTCAATTGCCCCAAGCCCGTGATTGCCGAAGTCACGGGTGTCGCCACGGCTGCTGGCTGTCAGTTGGTCGCAAGCTGCGATCTGGCCATTGCAGCGAATAGCGCAAGGTTTGGCACACCGGGCGTGCATATCGGTCTGTTCTGCTCGACCCCGATGGTGGCCTTGTCGCGCAACACGTCGAACAAGCACGCCATGGAAATGCTTTTGACCGGGGATATGACCCCGGCCACCCGTGCCGCAGAGATCGGACTGGTGAATTACGCCGTTCCAGATGGCGAACTGACAGCCACGACAACGGAGATGGCCCGCAAGATCGCATCGAAATCCGCGATGACGCTGGCCACCGGAAAACGCGCCTTCTATGCACAGCGCGAAATGCCATTGGCGGAGGCGTATGACTATGCCAGTCAGGTGATGGTCGAGAATATGCTGACCCATGATGCTGCCGAGGGCATCGGCGCCTTCATCGAAAAACGCGCAGCCCAGTGGCAGGATCGCTGACCATGTCCCCGAACCCCTACAATATCGGGCTTGATCGCACCCCGGCAAACCATCAACCCCTGACGCCGCTTGGGTTTCTGGAACGTGCCGCCAGTGTCTTTCCCGCCCATGTTGCAATCGTGCATGGCGGGTTGCGGCGCTGCTATGCAGATTTCTATAGCCGCGCGCGACAACTGGCCTCGGCGCTGGCAGGGCAGGGCATTGGGCGTGGCGATACGGTTTCGGTGATGCTGGCCAACACCCCCGCTATGCTGGAATGTCATTATGGCGTGCCGATGTGCGGTGCCGTGTTGCATTCGATCAATACACGGCTGGACGCAGGCACCATCGCGTTTCAACTGGATCATGCGATGGCGAAGATCGTCATCATCGACCGCGAATTCGCGCCACTCATGGCCGAGGCGCTTACGCTGGCCAAGGTCACGCCGCTGGTCATCCAATACGACGATCCCGAATATAGCGGCCCCGGAGCCATGGCGGGGGCCGAGGATTACGAGGCGTTCGTCGCATCTGGCGACCCTGACTTCGCATGGCTTATGCCCGAAGATGAATGGGACGCGATTTCCATCAACTACACGTCCGGCACAACGGGCGATCCGAAAGGCGTGGTGTCGCACCATCGCGGTGCGTATCTTTTGGCGCAGGGCAATGCCTTGACCACGTCCATGGCCAAGCACAGCGTCTATCTGTGGACGCTGCCGATGTTTCACTGCAATGGCTGGTGTTTCCCTTGGACATTGTCGGCCATCATCGGCACCCATGTCTGTTTGCGTCAGGTCCGCGCGGCGCCAATCTGGCGCGCTTTGGCCGAAGAGCGCGTGACGCATCTCTGTGGGGCGCCCATCGTGATGTCGTTGATCGAAAACGCGCCAGAGGATGAGAAGCGCCATCTTGATCGCCGGGTGCAGTTTTTTACCGCCGCCGCCCCACCCCCCGAAACGCTGCTGGCCAGCATGGATGCCGCCGGGTTCGATGTGACGCATCTTTATGGACTGACAGAGACCTATGGCCCGGCGGTCGTGAATGAATGGCATGGGGGCTGGTCGGCCTTGCCCGGCGCCGAACAGGCCCGCCTGAAGGCACGCCAAGGTGTGCGGTATTTGCCGCTGGAGCATTTGACCGTCCTTGACCCGGACACGATGAAGCCTGTTCCAGCCGATGGCGAAACCATCGGCGAGGTCATGTTTCGCGGTAATGTGGTGATGAAGGGCTATTTCCGCAATCCAGAGGCCACGCAGAAGGCCCTTGCCGATGGCTGGTTTCATTCCGGCGATCTGGGTGTGCTTCATCCTGATGGCTATATCCAGCTTAAGGACCGCTCCAAGGATATCATTATTTCCGGCGGAGAGAATATTTCCTCCATCGAGGTGGAAGAGGCGCTATATCGGCACCCGGCAGTCGCCGTTGCGGCGGTGGTGGCCATGCCGCATGAAACATGGGGCGAGACACCTTGCGCCTTTGTAGAGTTGAATTCTGGTCAGGATATAGACGAGATGACTCTGCACAACTGGTGCCGCGAACATCTGGCGTCCTACAAGATGCCGAGGAAATTCGTTTTCGAGGCTATCCCGCGGACCTCGACCGGGAAAATCCAGAAGTATATTCTTCGGCAAAGAGCGTCGGAGCTTTCGGAGTAACGGCTGTCATGGCTGCGTCCATCGGGCGCGCCCATTGGTCCGAAATGCCGCGATCGCGTCCGTTCTGGCAGGCGGCTCAAATCCGCGTGGAAACGTCATGATTGAAACCTGATGGGATTTAAGGCAGGCGTTGCCTTTTTGCGGTGTTTCGCCATGCTGGCAAGCACGATGAAAAGGGGGCACCATGTGGGAAGACCGTTTCGCGACGCCAGATTACCTGTTCGGGACTGAACCCGCGCAGGCTCTGCGCGATCATGCTGATTTGCTGACGCCGGGTGCGACTGCCTTGGCGGTGGCCGATGGAGAGGGGCGCAATTCGGTCTTCATGGCAGAATGCGGGCTGCATGTGACGGCGGCGGATTACGCCCCCTCGGCGCTGGAAAAGGCGCGCGCGCTGGCAGAGGCGCGGGGCGTTGCTGCTCAGTGGGTTCAGGCTGATCTGCTGTCCGATTGGCCCAAGGCATGGGCTGGCGCGTTCGATTTGGTCGTGGGCATTTTCATTCAATTCGCCGGTCCAGATGCCCGCACAGAGATGTTCCGGCGCATGGCGGCCTGCCTGCGCCCCGGCGGGATCATGTTTCTGCACGGATACCGGCCTGAACAACTGGGCTACGGCACAGGTGGGCCGCGCGCGGTGGAAAATCTGTATACCGAAGACATGCTGCGCGCGGCGTTTCCCGATTGGCAGATTTTGCGGTGCCGCAGCTATGACCGCGAGATCACTGAAGGCACAGGCCATTCCGGTATGTCGGCCTTGATCGACTTTGTTGTGCGCAAACCGGAGTGAAGGTTTTGCTTGCTTTTTTGCAAAATTGGTAATATTATTTTACCAATACCGGCTGGGAGGACCGATAATGGACATGCCTATCCCCAATGCAGCGATTCTGTCGAAACGCGACCGTGTCATTGCACGCCTTGCGGCGGAGTTGCCGACCGAAGCTTTGATCTCGGACGAGGCCGAACGGCGCGCTTATGAATGCGACGCGCTGACCGCCTATCGCTGCTTGCCTATGGCGGTGGTGCTGCCCGACAGCACCGAACAGGTCGCGGCCATCATGAAAATCTGCCATTCCGAGGGCGTGCCGGTCGTGCCGCGCGGGTCGGGCACCTCGCTGGCGGGCGGCGCGTTGCCCACCGAGGATTCGGTTATTCTGGGTGTGGCGCGCATGCGCGATGTTCTGGACGTCAGCTATTCAGACCGCGTCATCCGCGTGCAAAGCGGTATCACAAACCTGGCCGTCACGGGCGAGGTGGAAGGCGATGGGTTCTTCTACGCACCTGACCCAAGCAGCCAGCTTGCCTGCGCCATTGCCGGCAATATCGCGATGAATTCGGGCGGCGCGCATTGCCTCAAATATGGCGTCACCACCAACAATCTGCTGGGCGTGACTTTGGTCACCATGGCGGGCGAGGTGATCGAGATCGGTGGCGCGCATCTGGATGCGGCTGGCTATGATCTTCTGGGCCTGATCTGCGGGTCGGAAGGCCAATTGGGCGTTGTGACCGAGGCGACGCTGCGTATCCTGCCCAAGCCCGAAGGCGCGCGCCCCGTGCTGATGGGGTTCGACAGCAACGAGGTGGCGGGCGCTTGCGTGTCCGACATTATCAAGGCGGGCGTGCTGCCGGTAGCGATCGAATTCATGGACCGCCCCTGCATTCGCGCCACCGAGGATTTCGCCAAAGCAGGCTACCCCGATTGCGAGGCGCTGCTGATTGTCGAGGTCGAAGGGTCTGACGCCGAAATTGACGAACAGCTTGGCCTGATAAAGCAGATCGCCCGACGGCATAACCCGGTCGAGTTGCGCGAAAGCCAGTCGGATGCGGAAAGCAAGAAAATCTGGCTGGGGCGCAAATCTGCCTTTGGCGCGATGGGGCAGATTGCCGATTACATGTGCCTTGACGGCACCATCCCGGTTTCCAGTCTGCCTTATGTGCTGAAGCGTATTGGCGAGATGTCCGACGAATTTGGGCTTGGCGTGGCCAATGTTTTCCACGCAGGCGATGGCAACATGCACCCGCTGATCCTGTATGATGCGAACAAGCCGGGTGATCTGGAATTGTGCGAAGCTTTTGGTGCTGAAATCCTGAAACTCTGTGTCGAGGTGGGCGGCTGCCTGACCGGTGAGCATGGCGTAGGGATTGAAAAGCGCGACCTGATGAACGTGCAATTCGCGCCCGATGATCTGGACGCACAAATGGCAGTCAAGGACGTGTTCGACCCGGAGTGGCTGTTGAACCCCGCCAAGGTCTTCCCGCTAGAGGCCAGCGCCACACGGCGCGCGGCATAGAGCGAGAACGCATGTCTTGTCGCGCGAAACCGGTTCCCAGTTTTGCGCGACATGCTTTTAGGGGGCGTTGCCCCCTTTGGGCGCTGACGCGCCCATTCACCCCCAGGATATTTGGGGCAAGGATGAAACACCAAGCCTGAGAAGGAGGGCCGCTCATGCGCCCTGCCAGTGAAACGGAATTGTCAGACATCGTGCGCGGGGCATCCGGCCCGTTGCGCATCCGCGGCGGCGGTACGCGCAGTCTAGGGGCGCCGAGCATCGGAACGGTTCTGGAAACCGGGGGGCTGGCGGGCATCTCGCTTTACGAGCCGGGCGCGCTGACGCTGGTGGCAGCTTCGGGCACGCCCTTGGCCGAGGTCGAGGCGGCGCTGGCGGCTGAAAACCAACGTTTGCCGTTCGAGCCGATGGATATGCGGGCGCTGCTGGGGACCGAGGGCGAACCCACCGTGGGCGGCATGGTGGCGGCCAATGCTTCGGGCCCGCGGCGGGTGATTGTCGGCGCGTGCCGTGACAGCCTGATCGGGGTGCGCTTTGTCGATGGACAAGGGCGTGTGGTCAAGAATGGCGGGCGCGTGATGAAGAACGTGACTGGTTATGATCTGGTCAAGCTGATGGCCGGGTCATGGGGCACGCTGGGCGTGCTGTCAGAGTGCAGTTTCAAGCTGCTGCCAGTGCCGGAAACACACGCGACGCTGGTCAGCGACGCAATGACGCCAGAGGCGGCCGTGCGGGTCATGTCGGCAGCACTTGGCACGCCTTATGAGGTGAACGCCGCCGCCCGCGACATATCGGGCCGGGTATGCCTGCGCCTAGAGGGTTTTGCCGAGCAGATCACTTACCGCAAGACCGCGCTGGCAGAGGCTTTGGGCGGCGACTGGGAGGTTCTGGACGGGGCGAAGAGCTCAGCACTCTGGCGCGATATCCGCGATGTGACAGCCTTCGCGGGCCAGAGTGGCGATGTATGGCGCGTTTCTGTTAAACCGTCAGACGCGCCCACGCTGGTGGCGAAAATTTCAGCGCCTGTGCAAATGGATTGGGGCGGCGGATTGATCTGGGCGCTGGTCCCCGAAGGCACCGATCTGCGCGCGCAGCTTGGTCCGATTTCGGGCCATGCAACGCGGGTCCGCGGGGGCTGGGCGGATATCCCGGTCTTTCAGCCGGAACCCGCCCCGATAGCCGCTCTTGCGCAAGGCTTGCGCGCAAAATTCGATCCGCGCGGAATGCTGAACCCCGGCCTGATGGGATAGACCAATGCAAACGACCTTCACTCCCGACCAGTTGAAAGACCCGGCCATCCAGCGCTCGAACGAGGTGTTGCGCACCTGTGTGCATTGCGGATTCTGCACCGCAACCTGCCCGACCTATGCCGTCTTGGGCGATGAATTGGACAGTCCGCGCGGGCGGATTTACCTGATAAAGGATATGCTTGAAAAGGGCCGCCCGGCGGATGAAAAGACGGTCAAGCATATCGACCGCTGCCTGTCTTGTCTGGCCTGCATGACGACCTGCCCGTCCGGCGTGCATTACATGCACCTTGTGGACCATGCCCGCGAATATATCGAGCAGACCTATAAGAGGCCTATGTTCGAGCGGGTTCTTCGTTGGGTCTTGTCGAAAATCCTGCCCTATCCGGGGCGGTTCCGGCTGGCGCTTCTGGGGGCCAAGATCGGGCGGCCTTTTCGGGGCCTGCTGCCCGACCCGCGCCTGCGCGCCATGCTGGAGATGGCGCCGAAGCACATACCCCCGGTCAGCCGCAATGATGATCCGCAGGTATTTTCCCCGCAAGGCGCGCGGAAGATGCGGGTGGCCTTGATGACAGGTTGCGCACAACGAGCGCTGAACACCGACATCAATGACGCGACCATCCGCCTGTTGCGCCGTCTGGGATGCGAAGTGGTGATCGCAGAGGGGCAGGGGTGTTGCGGGGCATTGACCCATCACATGGGCAAGACGCAGGAAAGCCACGCGACCGCCGCCAAGAATATCCGTGCGTGGCACCGCGAGATGCAAAATGGCGGCCTAGATGCCATCGTCATCAATACTTCTGGCTGCGGAACGACCGTCAAGGATTACGGCCATATGTTCCGCAATGAGCCCTTGGCCGCAGAGGCGAAGGCCGTAAGCGAAATTGCCCTTGATGTCAGCGAGGTGCTGATGAAGCTGGACCTGCCGAAAGGCGCAACGCAAGAGATGAAGGTTGCCTATCACGCAGCCTGTTCGTTGCAGCATGGCCAGCAGATCAAAACCTACCCCAAGGATTTGCTGAAGCGCGCCGGGTTCACGGTGACGGAACCCAAGGACAGTCATCTGTGTTGTGGAAGTGCTGGCACTTATAACCTGATGCAGCCAGAGATTTCGGGGCAACTCAAGTCGCGCAAGGTTGCAACGCTGGAAGCCAAGCAACCCGATGTGATCGCAGCCGGCAATATCGGTTGCATGATGCAGATCGGGGGTGGCACGAAAATTCCGGTGGTCCACACGGTAGAATTGCTGGATTGGGCCACGGGCGGGCCGCGTCCTCGGGCCTTGTCGCAAGAGTGACATTTTCCTGCCGTGGTCTTGCCATGATGCGCGAGTAGCGATGTCAGGGTCTGCCTATCGGAGTTAACATGACGTTTTTTCGGGCCCTTGCGACAGCTCTTCTGTGTTTACCTGCTGCCCTTCATGCGCAGGACAAGCCTTTGAACCTGTTGGAAACCGGATTGACCGCGCAAGGTTGGGAAGCGGTCGGGCGGATTGATATCGGCGAATCCGGGTTTTGTACCGGGGCACTGATTTCCAACCGGCTGGTGCTGACCGCGGCGCATTGCTTGTTCGACCGCACGACCGGCCAACGCTACGCCGATGAAGATTTCCTGTTCCGGGCAGGATTGCGCAACGGGCGCTCTGCGGCAGAGGGGCGCGTTCTGCGCTCTGCGGTGCACCCGGATTACAAGCCCGCGCTCTTTGAAACGCCAGAAACCGTAGAAAACGATCTTGCGCTGTTGGAACTGGCGCATCCAATGGCTGCGCGGGGGGTCAAACCCTTCCCTGTGCGCGCGACGTTGCAGAGTGGTGACACTGTGGGCGTTGTCTCTTATGCGCACGACCGTCTGAATGCGCCGTCATTGCAAGAGGCCTGCCAGATACTGAATAGCACCAACCGTGGTGTGGTCTATATGACATGTTCTGTAGATAGTGGGGCGTCTGGTTCACCGGTCTTTTCCTTCGCCAATGGACACCCGGAGATCGTTTCGGTTGTCTCGGCCAAAGGGGTGTCAGAGGCTGGGGACTTTGTTGGCGACGTCTCTTTCGGTGTGGGCCTTGGTCCTAAGCTGGATACGTTGCGCGCGGCGCTGAATACGCGCGACGGGCGTTTCGTGAAGGCCCCGCCCGCCAATACGGTGACACGCACCGGGCCACGGCGTATGAGCAGTGACGGCGGCGCGCGCTTTCTGCGCCCCTGACCGCGCTGCGCCGGAGCCTCTTGAAACGCCTTAAGCTGTTTCCCACATTGGTCTGGTCCGGGTGCCAGATATGGGCTTGGACGCAACCGAAATGCGCCTGTCCATAAGGAAGGTGCGCTTATCATCGCTTCACCAAGGAGGATGCTTATGCGTCGTTTTGATCCCACACCACTTTACCGTGCCTCTGTCGGCTTTGACCAGATGGCGGACATGCTCAACCGGGTTATGGCCACTGATGTTCAGGCCCCCAGCTACCCACCTTACAACATTGAAAAAACGGCGGAAAACGACTACCGGATTTCACTTGCCGTGGCCGGTTTCCGGGCTGATGACCTGAGTGTCGAGGTTAAGGAAAACGCCCTGATCGTGACCGCTCGCAGCGCCGAGGATGACACCACGCGTGAATACCTGCATCGCGGTATCGCAACCCGCGCGTTTGAGCGGCGGTTCCATTTGGCCGACCATGTAAGCGTGACCGGGGCGACCCATGTCGATGGAATGCTGCATATCGACTTGCAACGCCAATTGCCCGAGGCGCTGAAACCGCGCCAAATTCAGATTGCGCGCGACGTTGGCGCTTCGCAGAGCGAAGAGTTGTTGCAGGCTGACGCGGCCTGACCGCGCATCCCGTATGTGAGAGGCTCTAAAACGGATGAACCCGGCCAAATGGCCGGGTTCTTGTTGATGGATGCGCGGGTTAATTTAGCCTGCCTTCGCCATCGCAGAGGCGGTGTCGAGCATACGGTTCGAGAAGCCCCATTCGTTGTCATACCATGACAGCACCCGCACCATGCGACCTTCCAGAACCTTGGTCTGGTCCAGATGAAAGATGCTGGAGCGTGGGTCGTGGTTGAAATCCATCGACACGTTGGGCTGGTCGGTAACGCCCAGAATGCCCTTCAGCGGGCCATCGGCGGCGGCGGCCATCACGGCGGCGTTGATTTCTTCTGCGGTCACGTCGCGCGCGGCCTCGAATGTCAGGTCCACGACCGACACATTGGGCGTAGGCACGCGGATCGCCACACCATCCAGCTTGCCCGCCAGTTCCGGCAGCACCAGACCCACGGCCTTGGCTGCACCCGTGCTGGTCGGGATCATGCTCATCCCGGCGGCGCGGGCGCGATACATGTCCTTGTGCATCGCATCCAGCGTGGGCTGGTCGCCCGTGTAGCTGTGGATCGTGGTCATGAAACCGCGCGAAATTCCGACCGCATCGTTCAGCACCTTGGCCACGGGCGACAGGCAGTTGGTGGTGCAAGACCCGTTCGACACGATCTTGTCGCCAGCTGTCAGGCTGTCGTGGTTCACGCCGTAAACGATGGTTTTGTCGGCACCTTTCGACGGCGCCGAGACCAGAACTTTACCGGCCTTGCCCAGATGCACGCGGGCCTTGTCGGCATCGGCGAAAATGCCGGTGCATTCCAGCACGATGTCGATATCGTCCCATGGCAGGTTTGCGGGGTCGCGCTCTGCCGTGATCTTGATGGGGCCGCGGCCAACGTCGATCGTGCCATCGCCCACGGTCACTTCGGTCGGGAACCGCCCGTGCACACTGTCAAAGCGCAGCAAATGGGCAATGCTTTCGACCGGGCCAAGATCGTTGATCGCAACAATCTCCAGATCGTCGCGGCCTTGTTCGACCAGTGCGCGCAGCACCAGCCGCCCGATCCGGCCAAAGCCGTTGATTGCAAGACGTGTGGTCATGGCAGTCCCTCCGATTGACTCTGCGTTTGCGCTAACATGAAGCGCGGACAAAAATCAAGCGGGCAGAAGCAGGCGATTTAGCAGCTTGCGCAGCCTTGGGCGCGGGTCGGCGCGTCCGGCTGGTAGCCCTCGCGCATCAGCCGGGTGATGCCGCCCTGGATGTCGATAACAGGTTGGTCCAGCAGCTCTGCCACAGCGCGAGCGGCGCGGCTTGTGCGGCTGCCCGTCCGGCAGATCAGCGCTACCGGGCGCTCGTCCAATTCTGGGGCAAGGGCGGCCAGAAACGCCTCTGGCGTGTCGAAATGCTCATAGGTCAGCAAATGCGCGTTGGGCAGAACGCCGGTTTGCTTCCATTCCTCGGGGCGGCGAATATCAACCAGCAGCACATCGGCGCTTTGCAACTCCGTGGCCGAGGGTTCAGCGATGAAATGCTGTTGCGCCATGGCGGGGCCGCCAAGGCCAAGCGATACGATAAGGGCAAGAAGGACACGGCGCATCGCGGACTCCGGTTCGTTAAGGCGCCAGGGCGCGGGTATGGGTGCGGCGGATCGCATCTGCCACATCCTGAGGGCGGGCGTGATGCGGCATATGGCCCACACCGGGCAAGATGGTCAGATTGGCATTGTCCAAGGTATCGGCCATGCGTTGTGAATGATAGGATATCCCCACGGTTGTATCCTCTTCACCATGGACGATTTCTATGGGTATTTCCAGCGCCGGATAGCCCGGCGACATCGCCTCTATGTAGCCTTTCAGGCTGTCGACCTGTTTGGCGTTCAGGGAAAGCTGACTGGCCCGAAGTGTCAGGTCAAACCCCAGATGCTCCAGATACCCGTCTGGCACCGGGTTAGGGGCAAATACCCCTTCCAGACTGCGCTTCACCGCCCCGCGCGGCGCAAGGTTTGCGACCAGAGGCAACACAACATTCTGGCCCAGCCAAGAGGAGGAGAGTTGATACCACAAGCCCAATTCGCCCGGCCACGGATAGACAGCGGGCGCCAGAAGCGTCAGACCTGCTACATCGTCCGGCGCTTGCAAGGCCCAGGCCATCGCCACCGCGCCACCATAGGAATGGCCCAGCACGATGGGTTGCTCCACCCCCAAACGCTTTGCCGCCGCACGCAAGATCGCAGCTTGGTCCAAGGGGCTTTCCGGCCCACCGAAAGCGTCTGAGTGGCCAAATCCGGGACGGTCCAGCGCGACCACCCGGAACTCTGCCGCCATGCGCCCGGCAAGCTCGAAGGTGAAATCGCGCGCATTGCCATTGGCACCGTGGATCAGCACCAGATCCGGGCCTTGGCCCTGCACCACGGCATGCACGCGGCCTCCATCCAGCGCGACAAACGCACCCTCTGGCGGCGTATCGGATGTGCTGGCCGCACGGGCGCAGGCCATGGTGCTGGCCGCAATCATTGAAAACAGGGCCAGTTTAGCGACCGATCTGGGAAATGTCATAGGGTGTTGTCTGATATATCTGGTTGATCCAGTTTCCATATAGAAGATGCGCGTGGCTTCGCCACCTGTTCATGGGCATGCGCGCGGGATTGTCATCCGGGTAGTAATTTCGTGGCACCGCGATGGGTTTGCCCGCGTCCACGTCGCGGTCATATTCCTCTTTCAATGTGGTGCTGTCATATTCAAAATGGTTCAGGATCATAAGAGCCCGATGCGCGGGATCCTCGATCAGCGCAGGCCCAACCTCGTCCGACGCGATGAGCGTGTTCAACCCCGCCACCGCATCAACCTCGGACTGGCGCAATTCGGTCCAGCGGCTGACCGGGATCAGCACATCGTCGGAGAACCCGCGCAGATAAGGAGAGGCAGGAGCCATGTTACGGTGCCGGAAACAGCCGAACGCCTTTTCGGCCAGAATATGCTTGGGCACGCCGTGGAAATGCGCCAGCATCGCCATGCCACCCCAGCACACCCCGAATGTGTGATGGACATGCGTTTGCGTCCAGTCGAACACTTCGGTCAATTCGTCCCAATAGGTGACATCGGTGTAGTCCAAATGCTCGATCGGCGCGCCGGTGATGATAAGACCGTCGAATTTTTCATCCTTTACCGCTTGGAAGGGGCGGTAGAATTCTTCCATATGGGCGGCGGCGGTGGTCTTTGTCTCATGCTCCGTCATGCGGATGAGCGCGAACTCGATCTGCAAGGGCGTGGCCCCGATCAGCCGGGCGAACTGGTTTTCCGTCTGGATCTTCTTGGGCATCAGGTTCAACAGCCCGATGCGCAGGGGACGAATATCTTGCAAGGACGCCGCGCTGTCCGACATGACCATAACGCCTTCGCGCGACAACACGTCATAGGCGGGCAGGGTTTCGGGCAGTTTGATGGGCATTTTATCAGTCCAGCTTGGTGGCGATCAGGGCGTTGAAACTATCGCAATCGGTGATCTTGGCCACCTCTTCGGCGGTCACGGTCACGCCCCATGTGGCTGCCATGGCCCGGTAGCGCGGCGCGCGGTGTGCAAGCGCGCGCGCATAGGTCCAGCGCACGAAAGCGTCAGGGTCAACCGCGTCTTCGGTCTGGCCGGTCTGCGACAGGTAGTCGGCCCAAGCGGCGGTCAGGAATTCGGGCTGGTAATACATCGGCTTGGGCGCGCGATCAAAACGTCGCACAAGTTCCGCCGTATGCGCGTCCGACCCTTCGATCCAGACTGGCAGCACATGCCCGGCCAACTCGTTCATCAAGGCGTCATGCGGGTCGAACGGGTCGATCACCTCGCAGATGGAACCGCCGGTGTCGCAAACGAAATTGCGGTAGCCGTAAATATCCTCGGCGCGGGTGATGAACGGCACCGTGTCGCGCAACGCCGCGATTTCTGCGGCGCGGTGCTGGTCTTGGCGGCGCATGTATTCGTCAAAGGGCAACCCGCCTTTGTCGGGGTCGCCGGGCTTGCCCAGATAGGTAGACAAGGGGGCCAGATTGTCGAAGGTGATGTTGGACGAAATATACACCGAATCCGTCAGCAGCAATTCGCGCAGCAGTGGCACGCGCATGGCTTCGCGCTTGAAGTTGTCGGCGATATATTCGCCCATGTAGCGCGTGCCGATCCGGTAATCGACCGAGTAATGGAACCAGTCGCCGCCATCGCGCAGCAATTTCGCCAGATGGGTTTTGCCCAAGCCCGACATGCCAAACAGCATGACGCGACGAGCAGGCGCGTGGGTCCAGTCATGGGCGGAGGGTAAGGGCATCGGGCGGCTTCCTGAACAAGGTTGCGTCTTGCTATCCCGTGCCCCGTGGCGCGTCAATCAAGCCGCGCGACGAAAAATCCTGCCCATGCGGGTGCATGAACAGGACCGATGATACTGAAACACAGGCTACTCAGAAACGGAAACCGACCCGCACGCCCGCGCCGAACGCGGAATTGTCGTCGAACGTGCTGCCCAACGTAGTGGTGGCGGACCCGATGCGGGAATACTGAACGCCAGCGCTGATGGTCATGGCATCGCGCGTGTAGGACACGCCCAACCCGATGGAATTGCGCTTGCCGACAGGGCCTAGATTGCTGGTTGGATTGCCGGTGCCGGTGTCATGCGACAGGCTGAGCGACCCGGACCAGTTTTCGTTGAATTTGCGGCCCACGCCGAGCGTATAGGTGACAGAATTTTCCGGGTAGCTGACGATATTGGCGCCAAGCGCCGGGGCCGAGATGACGAAGTCTTTCCAGTTCACCCAACGGATGGACCCGAAGACCAATGTGTCCTTGGCTACCCCGCTGCGGACGTCGAGCGTCAGTGAATCCGGGATGGTGGTGGTAAACACGGTTGCGGGCAGGGGCGCGCCGCCAAAGCTTTCCTGCGCGGTAAAGCCATGCTTGACCTCTGACTGATACGTCAGGCTGACGCGCAGCGCGATTTCGGGTTTTTCATAGGCCACCCCGACCAGATAGCCAAAGGCCTGGTCGGTGTTACTGGCCATGACGTAATCTGTTGCAGGACCACCCAGTCCGTTTACGACAGCCGCTGGAATGGAAACAGCACCACTTGTCCAGACAGAGCGCAGACCGGCATAGGCAGACATCCCGCCGCCGAACTTGTAGCGCAGGACGCCGGTTAACGACTTGCTTTTGATCTCGCCGCTGAGCGTGGCAAGCGCGGACCCGGCAGGATAAACGACATCGGCCCCGATGGGTTCGTCAAGGATGATCGCATAAGACAGCTTGTCGTTGATATCGGCCTTGTAACCGATGGCGCCGGTGAAAAAATTTCTGGCGATATTTCCGGTCGGGCTGCTACCGAAGCCGGCGGCAAGGTTGCCGGTCAGGCTTGGGCTGCCAAAACTTGCCTCCGCTTCCAGATAGCGTCCCTCCTCGAACAGAATCGACATTGGCTGTGTCGACCGTTCTACGCCACCTGCCAAAGCAGGTGACGCCGCAACACAGGCCAAAGCTGCCATAAGACCATTACGCATTGTTCCTTCCTCCCTCGATCGGCGCGGACCTCCTCCCGCCGCCTGCGCATGACGCAGTGATCGCAAGTGTTCCCGGTGTCACGGATTTGTCATTTTTGACTTCAGGTCAACTTTTGCGCAACGCGGCGTAAAGTTGCTTAAAAGCCACGCAAACCGTGTTGCCTGCAATAAAGTTCAGGGGGTTTGCGGCACAAGCGAGATTATCCCGATTGTGCCTGCGCGCGCCAGGTCCGGGTCAAGCGTCATAGGAATATATTCGCCGCGCCGCCACAGATCGCCCAGATCGTCATAATGCCGCGACAGCGGATGGCCCGATTGCCCGGTAGAGGTGATGAAGACCGAACTTTCGGGATCTGCGAAATCATACACCCCGCGATAGACTGCGCCCAGGACATTGGCGAACGGGTCTGTCGGGTCGCCCGACTGGCGGGCCAAGTTTAACGTGTGATCGCCGCCAGAGGTGGATTGCCGGATATTGACCACGAAGCGCAGCAGCGCCGCGTCGCTTAGAACGGGGTGATCGTGACGCGCGCTGTGCGCATCGCCCCAGCGCCAGCTTTCCAAGCTTGCGCCAAACCGTTCCGACAACCGCAACACAGCATCGTCCAGGGCGGTCAGCGCCATGTCGTCGCAAGTCTCCCGGATGCTGGATTGTATGATGTCGCACCATGCGGCCCCATCGTCATCATCCTGAAAGACGCGCTCGATGAACATCGGGTCGACATGGGTGAAATTTTCGGCGAGCGGCCCCAGTTCATCGCGGATCAAGCGCTGCTGAAGCGCGCTCATCCAGGCGGCATAAATCAGAGGTTCCGGCAGGTGTTCGTTCATCTCGCCGTTCCAGTCGGCCAACAGCCGCAGCGCGCGTTGGCGCGTATGCGCGCGCGTGCCCTCTGCTGCCGCATCGCCAGAGAACCAAAGATTCGCGGCAACCAGCGGCAACAGGCGGCGGGCCGCAGGGCTGACGGTGTCCAGTTGTGCTTCGATCAGGCTGTCGCGGGTGTGGACACTGCGCGCCCCAACAAGATGGTTCAGCCGCTCGATGCGCTGGGTGTCACCCCAGTCATGCGCCACATGCAAGGGGAAGGGGCGTTCCAGAAGGCGGTTGCCGGTCTGGGCCACGATCCCGCTTTCAGGGGCGATGAAACTGGGATTGGCCGAATAGGGCAGCGCCCCCAACCAACGGTTTTCGCTGCGCCAGCCGGGGCTTGGCATGCGCCCGCGCGTCTGGGCTTCGGCACTGCGCCGAGGCATGCGCCCGATGGTTTGCTGCGCAATACGGTCTTGGGTGACGAGGGTCAGGTTCTGCGCGGGCGCGACATGCAATTCGCCGGCTGCAAGGGCCTCTTCCATGGTTTCTGCGCGCATCAACCGCATCGCAGCGGTCATGGATGTGTCGTCACGGCTTAGCATGGTCGATGTCAGCGTTGCCACATGTCCGGGTGGTGTGATCCCGGCAAGCTCCAGCAACCCACCGGATAGGACCGGCCCATTCTCGGACCAGCGCAGCGTCAGGGTGACGGGGTCGGCATCCTTGATGCGAATAATAGAGCCGCGGCTTTCAAACTCCGCCCACCCGTCGGGCGTGCGGTATTGCGTGGGCGCGTCGGGGTTCAGGGCTTCGATGAACAGATCACTGTCATCGACAAAGGCCGCCCCCATGCCCCATCCAAGATGCGGCGAGCGCCCGGATATCACCACCGGCAGGCCCGGCACGGTCGCCCCGATCACGCCGCCAGTCGTCAATTCAAGCCGCGCAAGGTAGATCGCAGAGGGCGCACTCAGCAGCATATGCTGGCTATTGGCCAAAAGCGCGCCATCTGCGGTGGCCCGCGCAGGCGCGGCGGCGATGCTGCTGGCAGATCGGGTCAAGGCCGGATTGTCCAGGGTTAGAAACGGCATCTCTGATCGTGGCGGCCCGCTACCGCTTGGCAGATTGGGGAACATCTCTTCATAGGCGACCCCGATCCGGTCCCCGGTCGGCATGACATCGGGCAGAACCGCCTCCAGCCCGGTGCCGTTCAGTGCCAGCGACAGACGCGCGCGGCGCACCTCGCGCGCGATCTGGGTATTCTGCTGCACGGCCATAAGTTTGAGTATGGCAATGCTGTCGGCGGGCTGCCACAGCGGCATTTCCGCGTCGAACAGGAAGAACTCTGGCGCGCCGCGCCCCAGCTCGCCCTCGTTCACCTGCATCAGCCATGCATTGACGCCATCGGCATAGGCTTGCAGTGCCGCTTGCGTGGGGGCGTCCTGCGCCGCGACCGCATCGCGCGACAGCGTATAGATATCCAGCCGACGCATCAGTTCGTCGCTGCGCAGCGTCCGTGCCCCAAACATTTCTGACAGTCGCCCCTGCGCGATCCGCCGTGACATTTGCATCTGCCAGAACCGGTCTTGCGCATGGGCATAGCCTAACCCAAAGAACACATCAGAATCGCGTTCCCCGAAAATATGCGGCACCGCATGGGTGTTGCGCACGATTTCAACCGGGGCGGTGATCCCCGTGACCTCGCGCTGCCCGTCATAGTCGGGCAATGACCGCGACACAAAGAAATACACCGAAACCAGCGCCAGAAGCGACAGCAGCGCCAGACCGGCAAACAATCTGACCAACAAGCGGAACAGGGTAAAGATGGGCACGGGGCAGACGGGCTTTACATTTTGCGTTGCGTTGGGGCTGATAGCTATGCGTCATACGCGCAATGCGCAATCACAAGAATTCGAGAGGGAGAGAGACTATGGCAAAACTGGCATTTCTGGGCCTGGGCGTGATGGGCGGCCCGATGGCGGGGCATCTGGCGAAAGCGGGCCATGATGTGACGGTCTATAACCGCACCGCCGCCAAGGCAGAGGCTTGGGTCGCAGCGCATGGCGGCGCTTGGGCCGCGACCCCGGCGAAAGCCGCAGAGGGTGCCGATTTCGTGATGGCCTGCGTTGGCAATGATGACGACTTGCGCGGTGTCTGCACCGGGCCGGACGGCGCGTTTGTGGGCATGACCAAAGGCGCGCTTTTTGTCGATCACACGACCGTGTCGGCACAGGTCACGCGCGAAATGAACGAAGCTGCCGCCGCTCTGGGCGTGGGCTTTGTCGATGCGCCCGTTTCTGGCGGGCAGGCCGGCGCGGAAAACGGCGTCCTGTCCATAATGTGCGGGGGCGATGCCGCGCATTACGACCGCGCCGAACCCGTCATGGCCGCCTATGCCCGCGTGTGCCGCCGCATGGGCGACAGCGGCGCGGGGCAGGTGGCCAAGATGATGAACCAGATCTGCATCGCCGGACTGGTTCAGGGTCTGTCCGAAGCGCTGCATTTCGGCGAGAAATCCGGCATGGATGGCCGCGCCGTGATCGAAGTTATTTCTCAGGGGGCCGCCGGGTCATGGCAAATGGCCAACCGTCACGGCACCATGCTGGACGGCGAGTTCAACCACGGCTTCGCGGTGGACTGGATGCGCAAAGACCTCGCCATCTGCCTTGCCGCCGCCGATGAGGTCGGCGCATCGCTGCCCGTGACCGCCCTTGTCGACCAGTTCTACAAGGATGTGCAGCAAATGGGCGGGGGCCGTTGGGACACCTCCAGCCTGATTGAGCGGCTGCGCAAACTGGGGGGTGCGTGATGCTCTATGCACTTGGCGACCGCCGCCCCACCTTGCCAGAGGATGGCGACTATTGGGTCGCGCCGGGGTCTCACCTGATCGGCGATATCGTGCTGCATCCGGGCGCGTCGGTGTGGTTCAACTGCACCCTGCGCGGCGATAACGAGGCGATCACGGTCGGCCCCGGCAGCAACATTCAGGAAAACTGCGTGTTGCATACCGATATGGGCTATCCGCTTGTTATCGGTGCGAATTGCACCATCGGGCACAAGGCGATGCTGCATGGGTGCGTGATTGGCGACGGCTCGCTCATCGGCATGGGCGCGACGGTACTGAACGGCGCGCGCATCGGGCGCGGCTGCCTGATCGGCGCGGGGGCGCTGGTGACGGAGGGGAAGGAAATCCCCGACGGATCGCTCGTGATTGGGTCGCCGGGGCGGGTTGTGCGCGAGTTGGACGAGGCCGCGCAGGCGAAGCTCCTGAAATCCGCCGAAGGCTACCGCGCCAACATGGCCCGCTTCAAGGCGGGGCTGGTGGTGGTGGAGTAGGCGGGTGCGGGCAGAGGAGATTAAGGACCGCGAAAGCTTGCGGGCATGGCTGGAAAGCCTGCCGCAAGAGACGGAGGCTGAGCGCGAAACCGCCCGCCGCTGGGCGGTGACGATTGCGCATCGGGCGGCGATGCGAGTGTTGCCGGTGTATTGGCACGGCTTTGTTACCAATGAAGTGGGCATGCCAATACCTATTACCGAAACCTTCCACCTATTCATTTTGCAATCGTTGCGCGCGTTTGTTCCGACTGATGAAAACAGGAAAATTGCCTATAGATTTAAAACACGTGCTGAACAGCTTGAGGTGGAGTGGCGTCATGGACGCATCGCGCAAGGAGATCCGGCGGCATACGCTGAGATCGTCAAAGGGTATGCGGTATGCAGTTTAGGGAGTGATCCTGACAATATCTTGCATATGAATTTGAGAGTGTTGGCCGAACATACCGTCGACTCGATAGTTTTCGCTAGCGATAGTGCTCGGCGGTTTTATCCCTACCTTTATCCTGAGGACATTTGGGATGAAGTCTCGGTCGATTGCGCGCGAGCCGAAGCAAACTTACCATTCTTGGCGCTCGGGCTCTGGAACAATGACGTGAATCGCGAACGCGATGAGCATGCTCTGGGGTTTTTGTGGAATGAAATCCGCCCCAAAATCCTCGCCCAAGGCGAAGGTTGGCGCTTCTGGGTCGAGTGGTATGAAAACGCCCTCTATGGCCGCCCGCAGGACTACGACCTGCTCACCAAGATCGCCCTCATCGACCCCGCCGACTGGGACAATGGCGCCGACCACGTCAACGCGCTGATCGCGCAAATTCGGCTGGAACATATCGCCGAAACCCGCCCCTTGGGCGAGGATGCCATCGACATTGGCCCCGATGGGCTTTGGCACCGCACCGGCAAGTCCGACATTCACGGCGACATCCTGCAAGACGCCGTCGAAAGCGTGCAGGATGAGATCGCAACCTTGCGAACCAAGCTGCAAGGCCCGCAGGGCAACATGTTCACGGCGCTTGTGTCTGACCTCGACCTGCTAGAGCAACGCATCGCCCGCCACCCCGACCGCCCCTTGCGGTTGCACGACCTATTCTTACGCGTCCAAGGCCACATCGCGCGCAACTTGGATAGCGGCGAATTGCCCGACGATGATTGCGTGCGCGACCTCTCCTCGGTTCTCGGCAACGCCGCGCTGGACATGTGCAATGCCTGCGACAAGACGAAGGCGGTTGTTCAGAAGCGCATGGCGGTGCGGTTCAGTGAAATTGACGAAACTTCGCGCAAAGGCTTGAGACTTCTTACGGAGGGGGCAGCGGCTATTTCAGATGCAGAACTAGCCGAAGAGTTCAGGGAAGATGTTACAACTGCCATCGACCCTGATCTGCCATCGGATGAAAAGAAAGAAGCGCAGTATCGCTTACATACAAGGCTCTCGCAGATGGTGGTGCGAGGGGGTGATAACATATTTGGTGCCCTTGTTTTTCTGGGCGGTATTGGTGGAGGATTAGATACATTGGGTGCGATAATCATGTTTCTTCTGCGCTTGGTTATTGGTCCCTAACCCCCTTCATCTTGCCCCAAATACTCACCATCCCGCCGCCCCACCACATAGCGACCGCCCCGCCCATCTGGACACCCCCCGCAACCTGCGCTACCCCAGCCATATGCAACCCGACCAGATCGCCATACGCGGCCAACTGACCCCGAACCGTCCCCTCGACAGCCTGACATGGCTGCGCGTGGGTGGGCCTGCGGATTGGCTGTTTCAGCCCGCCGACGAAGCCGACTTGGCCGATTTCCTGCGGCAGCTTTCGCCGGAAATCCCGGTGTTTCCCATGGGTGTCGGCTCTAACCTCATCGTGCGGGATGGCGGTATCCGGGCGGTGGTCATCCGGCTTGGGCGGGGTTTCAACGGCATCGACATAGCCGAGGACATCACTGCCGGGGCCGCTGCGCTCGACGCCCATGTCGCCCGCAAGGCCGCCGACGCAGGCCGCGACCTGACCTTCCTGCGCACCATTCCCGGCAGTATCGGGGGCGCGGTGCGGATGAATGCGGGGTGTTACGGGTCTTATGTGAAAGACCACCTGATAGAGATTACTGCCATGGACCGCGCGGGTGCGCGCCATGTCATCCCGGCCAGCGCGCTGAATCTGGCTTACCGCCAATCCGATATACCCGAGGGCATGGTCATCACCGCCGCGCGCTTTCATGCGCCAAAGGGCGATCCCGCCAGCCTGCACGCCCGGATGGAAGATCAACTGGCCAAACGCGATGCCACGCAACCCACCAAGGATCGCAGCGCGGGGTCGACCTTTCGCAACCCGGCAGGGTTTTCGTCCACTGGTCAAGAGGGTGACAGCCACGATCTTAAAGCGTGGAAGGTGATTGAGGACGCAGGGCTACGCGGGGCAAAGCTTGGCGGCGCGCAAATGTCGCCCAAACACCCGAATTTCTTGGTCAATGTCGGTGGCGCTTCGGCCACGGAATTGGAAGCCTTGGGCGAAGAAGTGCGAAAAAGGGTTTTCCAAAGCAGTGGGCATTCGTTACACTGGGAAATCATGCGTGTGGGCGAAGCAGGCCCAGACGCAGACTTGCCACCGTTGGAAACAGAATTCTGAACAACTGGGGCAGGGGCATAATAACGCCCTGAAAACAGGGCATAACAGGCAACGGAATTGGGCATGTCGAGCAGGGCAGCCCCCCGTATATGCGTTCTGAAAGGCGGACTCTCAGTCGAACGAGAGGTTTCGCTGTCGTCAGGGCATGAATGCGCCAAGGCGCTACGGGTGGCAGGATTCGAGGTGATCGAACTGGACGCGCGCGGCGATGTCGCGCAGCGTCTGATCGAGATTGCGCCCGATGTCGTGTTCAACGCGCTGCATGGCCGCTACGGCGAAGATGGTTGCGTTCAGGGTATTCTGGAATGGTTGCGCATTCCCTACACGCATTCCGGGGTTCTGGCCTCTGCCTTGGCGATGGACAAGGCGCGCGCCAAGGCGGCTTTTGTCGGTGCGGGCTTGCCGGTGGTCAACAGCCGCATTGCCACCAGGGTCGAGGTGATGGCGGCGCATGTGCTGCCGCCCCCCTATGTGGTCAAACCCAATAATGAAGGCTCGTCCGTTGGGGTGTATCTGGTGCAAGAGGGTGCGAACACGCCGCCGCGACTGTCTGACGATATGCCGGCAGAGGTGATGGTCGAAGCCTTCGCACCGGGGCGCGAGTTGACCACGACCGTTTTGGGCGACCGGGCGCTGACCGTGACCGATATCCTGACCGATGGCTGGTATGATTACGACGCCAAATACAAGCCGGGCGGGTCGCGTCATGTGCTGCCAGCGGATATTCCGGCTGAAATATTCGACGCCTGTCTGGATTATGCGCTTCGCGCCCACAAGGTGCTGGCCTGCCGGGGCATTAGCCGCACCGATTTTCGGTGGGACGAAAGCAAGGGTCTGGATGGGTTGATCCTGCTTGAAACCAACACACAGCCGGGTATGACGCCAACCTCGCTTGTGCCCGAACAGGCGGCGCATTGCGGGGTTGCCTTTGTGGACCTGTGCCGTTTGCTGGTCGAGGATGCGTCATGCGACCGGTAAAGGATGACATGGATTTCGGCAGCGCGCCGGTGTCGGCGCAGGCGAATGAACAAAGCTTCTGGGATCATCTTGGGGCCACGCGGGCCGAAGAATACGCGGCCGAAGATATTCTTGATCTGTGCCCGGAACCTGTGGTTCAGCCTGTAATCTCCTCTGCGCCGGCACTGGACAGCAGACCCGACAGCGCATCGCAGGACGATTTCGCGGAAATCGGTAGGGCCCCCGTGCCCTCCGAGGCAGCGCGTCAGGCCTGGCTGGCAAGGGCGCAACCAATGCCCCGACCTGCACCCCGCAAGCCGATTTCTGCGGCGCAATCGCGGCGGGCGCGTTGGTCGTACCGACTGCAACGCATCTGGCTGACGCCGTTTTACCGCGCGGCGCTGACACGCGGCCTTCCGCTGGCGCTGGTGCTGGGCGTTTGCGTGCTGCTGCTGGCCAATGCGCAAAACCGTGCGCAGCTTGTGGTATGGGGGCAGGCGGCTTATTCCGCAGTTGTTGACCGTCCCGAATTCATGGTGTCCGACGTCACAATCTCGCCAGTCGCGCCCGAACTGGACCGTTCGATCAGGACGCGTCTTGCCGAGGAACTGCCAAGCTCGTCTTTCCGGCTGGACCTGCCGGCCTTGCGCGCTGAAATAGAAAGCTACGATTCCGTAGAGGAAGCCGCGTTGCGTCTTGGAGCCGATGGCAAGATGTTTGTCACCGTGCGCGAGCGCGCGCCCGTTGCCTTGTGGCATTCAGGGCGCGAGATGCAGCTTCTGGACATTGAAGGCCATCGCCTGGCGCTTTTGGCACCGGACGCGCGCTTGCCGGACCTGCCCTTGCTGGCGGGTGTTGGCGCGCAGGATCATGTGCGCGAGGCGTTGGCGCTGCTGGATGCCGCACTTCCCTTGGGCGACCGTCTGCGGGGGCTGGTGCGTGTCGGTGCGCGGCGCTGGGACGTGGTGCTGGACCGCGATCAACGCATTCGCTTGCCCGAACAGGGCGCCATGCAGGCGCTGGAGCGTGTGCTGGCGCTGGACCAGGCTCAAGACCTTTTGGCGCGCGATGTCCTGTCCGTCGATATGCGTAACCCGTACCGTCCTGTCCTCAACGTCAGCCCCGGCGCGCTGGAAACTTTGCGCGCGATCCGCGGCAATCAATCGGAGGCTTTGCAGTGATATCCGACCCCTACGCGTCTCAACGCGCCATGCGCCAAATGCGGCGGGCTGCCATCCAGCGCGGCGTAATCGGCGTGATCGACATCGGCAGCTACAAGGTTGCGGCTCTGGTTCTGAAGCTGGAACAGGGTGATGTCCGCAAAACTCCCGGTATCGGCAATATGGCTGGTCAGGCCGGTTTCCGTGTTATCGGGGCAGGCACCACGCAATCTTGCGGCGTGCGCTTTGGCGAAATTGCCGCCATGGCCGAAACCGAAAGCGCGGTGCGCACGGCGCTTCAGGCGGCGCAGAAAATGGCGCGGATGCGTGTCGATCATGTCATCGTTTGCCTGTCGGGCGGTGCGCCGCGCTCTTATGGGCTGGCGGGCGAGGTGGCGATCGACGGGGCCGCTGTGGTTGAGAATGACATCGCGCAGGTGATGGCGAATTGCGACATGCCCGATATCGGGCGCGGGCGCGACGTGCTGCACGCGCAACCCATCAATTTCGCCCTTGACCATCGCAGCGGTTTGTCGGACCCGCGCGGCCAGTCGGGCCGCGCACTCTCTTGTGACATGCACATGGTGACAATCGACACGGCGCTGGTTCGCGACATTTGCACCTGTCTGCGCCGCTGCGACGTGGAAGTCGCGGGCGTGTCTGCCAGCGCCTATGCCACTGGCATGGCTGCGCTGGTCGAGGATGAGCAGGAACTGGGCGCGGCTTGCATTGACCTTGGCGCGGGCGTGTCGGGCGTGTCTATCTTCATGAAGAAACACATGATCTACACCGACAGTGTCCGAATGGGTGGCGCATTGGTGACATCCGATATCAGCCAGGGCTTGCAGGTCGATTTCGCGACCGCCGAGCGACTGAAAACCATTCATGGCGGGGTTCAGGCCACATCCATGGATGACCGCGAGATGATCGAGATCGGGTCCAATACCGGAGATTGGGACAAGGATCGCCGCACCATCAGCCGGTCAGAGCTTATCGGCATCATGCGTCCACGGATCGAGGAGATATTGGAGCATCTGCGCGCGCGTCTGGATGCCGCCGGGTTCAGCCATCTGCCAAGTCAACAGGTTGTTCTGACCGGGGGCGCGGCGCAAGTGCCTGGGCTGGACGGATTGGCCGCGCGCATTTTCGGTCAGCAGGTGCGCCTTGGCCGCCCAGTGCGCGTGCGCGGCCTGCCGCAGGCCGCATCTGGCCCGGCCTTTTCCAGTGCGGTCGGGCTATGCGTGCTGGCCACACATCCGCAAGACGAGTGGTGGGATTTCGACCTGCCCATCCAGAGCTACCCGGCGCGCTCGTTGAAGCGCGCTGTCAAGTGGTTCAGGGACAACTGGTAGCCGCAAGATATACGATTGCTGTGGAAATGCGGCAGTTTTACAACAAGATCGGTGCAGATTTGGTGGGAAAATGTGACTTTTTTAATGACCTCCGCAGGCAAGACCTGTAGGATTCAATAAAAATCGGCAAATTCGGCGCGCAGGGTGATCTGTATTGCGCTGTATAAAAAGAGGCGGAGTAGGCAATGGCATTGAATTTCGTGCAGACAGAGCAGCGCAACGAACTGGCCCCACGGATCACCGTGTTTGGTGTGGGCGGCGCGGGCGGCAATGCTGTCAATAATATGATTGAGCAAAGCCTCGAAGGCGTTGATTTCGTCGTGGCAAATACCGATGCGCAGGCATTGCAACAAAACCGCGCGCAGGGCCGCATCCAGATGGGTGTTAAGATCACCGAAGGGCTTGGCGCGGGCGCGCGTCCGTCGGTCGGGTCGGCTGCTGCCGAAGAAACCATCGAAGAGATCATCGACCATCTGGCCGGGGCACATATGTGCTTTATCACAGCCGGTATGGGTGGCGGCACTGGCACGGGCGCTGCCCCGATCATCGCGCAGGCTGCGCGTGAATTGGGTGTTCTGACCGTGGGTGTCGTGACCAAGCCTTTCCAATTTGAAGGTGCCAAGCGCATGCGCCAGGCAGAGGAAGGGATCGACGCGCTTCAGAAGGTTGTCGACACGCTTATCATCATCCCCAACCAGAACCTGTTCCGGCTGGCGAATGAGCGCACCACCTTCACCGAAGCCTTCGCCATGGCCGATGACGTGCTGTATCAGGGTGTCAAGGGCGTGACGGACCTGATGGTGCGTCCGGGCCTGATTAACCTTGATTTTGCCGATGTTCGCGCCGTGATGGACGAAATGGGCAAGGCCATGATGGGCACCGGCGAAGCCTCCGGCGAGGATCGCGCGGTGCAAGCCGCTGAAAAGGCCATTGCCAACCCGCTTCTGGACGAAATCAGCCTGAACGGCGCACGCGGTGTTCTTATCAACATCACCGGCGGGCACGACCTGACGTTGTTCGAATTGGACGATGCCGCAAACCGCATCCGTGAAAAAGTGGACCCCGAGGCGAATATCATCGTCGGTTCTACGCTTGACCCGTCCATGGAAGGCATGATCCGCGTTTCCGTTGTTGCAACCGGCATCGATGTTGAAGCAGATCACAAGGCCGAAGCGCCGCGCGAAACCGCAGCATTCATGGACCGTCCTGCTGCGCAACCGCTGCGCATGGCAGAGCCTGTCGCCCGCGCGCCACAGCCCGAACCGCGCCCTGCACCGCAAGCCGAACCAGAACAGCCCAATCTGTTCGCGTCCGAGCACGCGGCCCCCGCGCATGATCAAGCGGCGGCCTACCAACCGCAGCAACCTTCGGCGCCACAACGCGCCTATGCGCCAGAGCCGCAACGCTCGCGCTTTGGCGGCCAGCCTGCCGCGCAACAGCCGCAGCATATGGCCGAAGAGCGTTTCGACCTGGACGAGGTGTTCGAGGAACCGGCACAGGTTGCGCATGAACAGTCCGGCCCGTCCGGGTTCACGGCACCGCGCCGCGCCGCGCCCGGCACGCCCTCGCCGGAAACCCTGGCACGTCTGCAACAAGCTGTTCAGAAAGCACCGGAAAGCCGTGGCGGCTATGCGCGCCCCGCAGCCCCGTCTTTTCCCAGCCGCGCTGCGCCAACCGCCAGCCGTCCGGCACCCGCACCACAATCAGAAACCGAAAAGGCTGGCCGGTTCGGGATCGGGTCGTTCATCAGCCGTATGGCCGGGCAATCGCATGACAGCCACGCGGCAACCGCGCGCCACCCGTCCCAGCCTGCCCCCTCTTATGAAGAGGAAGCCGAGCGCGGTCATCCCGATGATCGTATCGAAATTCCGGCATTCTTGCGCCGTCAGGCGAATTAAGACCCGGTTTACGATCACATTGTGAAATTGGAATGGGCCGGTTCTTCCGGCCTTTTTCATTTTATATCATAGGGTTATTCGCGTGTTTTCAATATGTGCGGATTTCCGCCGCTCTTGATGCGGGTTGTTACATTGGGTCACAATCTGTGAGTTGCGAATGATGCCCTTACAATATTACCAACGCGTCAACAGGCCCACAGAGGTCACAGGCGTAGGTGGTGGAAAAATGCAAAGAACCGTTGCACGGGGTATCGCGATCAATGGAATTGGGCTGCATGGCGGCAAACCGGTTCGCATGATCGTGCGTCCGGCGGCTGCGAATGCCGGCTTGTGCTTTGTTCGGACCGATCTTGGCGGCACCATTGCCGTGGACCCGGAAAACTGGGTCGAGGCCAGCCTGTGCACCATTCTGCGCAATGATGACGGTCATGAAGTGCGCACTGTCGAACATCTGCTTGCCGCGCTGCACGGCTGCGGTGTGCATAATGCGCGGATCGAGATTGACGGCCCGGAAGTGCCTATCCTGGATGGGAGTGCTGCCCCATTTGTGCGCCGCATTCTGGAAGCGGGCCTGACCGAAAGCACCGTGCCGGTAACCGTTCTGCGCGTGCTGCGGGAAGTGTCGGTCAAGCGCGGTGACGCGCGCGCAACGCTGCGCCCGTCCGCTGAATTCCGCATGTCCTTCGATATCGATTTTGCCGACCCGGCCATTGGGCATCAATCCGCCAGCATGGAGCTGCGTAACGGAACTTTCCTGCGCGAGCTGAGCGATTGCCGCACGTTCTGCATGCGTGGCGATGTCGAGATGATGCAGGCCAATGGTCTTGCCCTTGGCGGCACGCTCGACAACGCTGTGGTGTTCGACGACGGACAGGTGCTTAGCCCTGGCGGTTTGCGCCGCCGCGATGAACCCGTGCGCCACAAGATGCTGGACGCCATGGGCGATCTGTATGTGCTGGGCCGCCCGCTGCTGGCGCATTACGAAGGTGAGCGTGCGGGCCACGCCTTGACCGGCTTGTTGCTGCGTACGCTTTTGGCTGACCCACGGAACTACCGCATCGAGCCTTGCGATGACCGCTTGCAGGCGCGACTGCCCGGCGCGGGAACCAGCTTGCGCGACCTGCCGCTTACAGCTTAAGCTGAACCGGGGCCGACAAGGTCAAAAGGCGTTTTGCGCACCTGTTTTTTATGTGCTACGACCTTCCATGATGCTGACGGGATAGGGTGCTGCCGACATGATCGCTGGTCGTGGATTTCTGCGTTTTGGGCTGACATGCGCTGTTGTTGCGCTGCTTTCCGCGTGTGCGCCCGAAGACGCACCCGACGAATCCCTCGCGGGTTTCTCTGCCGAGGAGATTTACAAGCGCGGTGAATACGAACTTGAAACCTCGCGCCGGTCTGCAGACTCGTTGCGCTATTTCAAAGAAATCGAACGTCTTTACCCCTATACCGAATGGTCGCGCCGCGCGCTTATCATGCAAGCCTTCGCGCATCATCGCGCCCGCGAATACGAAGATAGCCGTGCCGCCGCGCAGCGGTTCCTTGACACCTATCCGGGTGACAAAGACGCGCCCTATGCCGCCTATCTGCTGGCATTGTCCTTCTACGACCAGATCGACGAAGTGGGCCGCGATCAGGGTCTGACCTTTCAGGCGTTGCAACATTTGCGCCGCGTGATCGAGGAGTATCCCGACACTGATTACGCACGCTCTGCTGTGTTGAAGTTCGAGCTGGCTTTTGACCATCTGGCCGCCAAGGAAATGGAAATCGGCCGCTACTACTTGAAGCGGGGCAATTACAAAGCTGCGATCAACCGTTTCCGCGTTGTGGTCGAGGATTTCCAAACCTCCACCCATACGCCCGAAGCCTTGCACCGTCTGGTCGAAGCCTATCTGTCGCTGGGCTTGCGCGACGAAGCGCAAACGGCGGGTGCGGTGCTTGGCTACAATTTTGAAGCCAACCCCTTCTATGAGGAAAGTTTCGCGCTCCTGACAGGGCAGGGCTTGTCGCCAGAAGCGCAGGGCGAAGGCTGGTTGCAGTCTATTTATCGGCAATCCGTTCTGGGGAGATGGCTCTGACCGCGCAGCAAGTTGCGCGGCTGGGCTGACCGCACCCATGTTAGTGTCGCTCGACATCCGCGATGTTCTGATCATCGACCATCTGGAACTAACCTTCCAGCCGGGGCTGAACGTGCTGACCGGCGAAACCGGTGCCGGCAAATCCATCCTGCTTGATTCGCTTGGGTTCGTTCTGGGCTGGCGTGGCCGCGCAGAACTGGTGCGGCAAGGGGCCGCGCAGGGTGAGGTGATCGCCGAATTCGTGCTGCCGCCAGACCACCCGGCGCATGCCATCCTTGCCGAGGCGGGCCTGCCATCGGGCGAAACGTTGCTGTTGCGCCGGGTCAACACGCGCGATGGGCGCAAGACCGGTTGGGTGAATGACCGCCGGGTGTCTGGCGAGGTGCTGCGCGCACTGTCCGAGACGCTTGTGGAACTGCACGGGCAACAGGATGACCGGGGCTTGTTGAACCCGCGCGTGCATCGTGACCTGCTGGATTCTTTTGCGGGGCTGGACCTTGGGCGGTTGCGCGCGGCGTGGTCGGCTTTGGCGAAGGCGCGCAAGGCGCAAGCACAGGCCGAAAGCCAGATGCAATCGGTGCAGGCGGAAGAGGAGTTTTTGCGCCACGCCGTGGCCGAGTTGGACGCGCTGGCCCCTGAACCGGGAGAAGAGGCGCAGCTTGATGCGCAACGCCGCCTGATGCAGCAGGCCGAGAAGGTCTGCGCCGATATCGCCCGTGCGGCGACCGCCCTGTCGGATGACGGGGCCGAGCGCTTGGTGGGCGATGCCACCCGCTGGCTGGAGGACGTGGCCGATGCTGTCGAGGGACGGCTGGACCCGGCGCTGGATGCGCTGTCGCGCGCGATGGACGCCCTGGGCGAAGCGCAAATGACCGTCGCCGCCTGCATGGACGCGCTGGAGTTTCACCCCGGCGCGCTGGAGCAGTTGGAGGACCGGCTGTTCGCGATTCGCGGGCTGGCGCGCAAACATGGCGTGTTGCCCGATGACCTGAGCGGTTTTGCAGATGATCTGCGCGCGAGACTTGATCGGCTGGACAATTCTGCCCGCGACATGGCCGCGCTGGCGCAAGCTGTCAGCGATGCGCAAAGCGCATATGACAGCGCCGCCGCCACGGTTTCCGACGCGCGCGCACAGTCCGCCGCCCGGCTTGATGCAGAGATGGCGGGCGAATTGGCCCCGTTGAAGATGGAGCGTGCGCAGTTTTCCACTGCGATCATCCGTTCAGATGCCGGGCCAGACGGCTGGGATGCCGTGACATTCGAGGTTGCGACCAACCCCGGCGCTCCGAAAGGGGCGCTGTCGAAAATCGCTTCGGGCGGGGAATTGTCGCGCTTCCTGCTGGCGCTGAAAGTGTGCCTGACACGCGGGCAACCCGGCATGACCATGATCTTTGACGAAATCGACCGGGGCGTGGGCGGGGCCACCGCCAATGCCGTGGGGCGGCGCTTGCGCGCGCTTGCCGGGGGCGCGCAGGTGTTGGTCGTCACGCATTCGCCGCAGGTCGCGGCCTTGGGCGCCCACCATTGGCGGGTCGAGAAAAGTGTGACGGACGGGCAGACACTGTCGCGTGTTGTGCCACTTTCCGCCGAAGCGCGCGTGCAAGAGATTGCGCGCATGTTATCGGGTGATAAGGTTACGGACGCGGCGCGCGCGGCGGCGGAAGACTTGCTATCTGCGGTGCCCCAAAGTTAACAAGAGGTTCGCCATGTCTTTGCCCCGCAGCTTGCGTGTTGTTACCCTGCTTCTTGCCGCAGCCAGCCTTGGCGCCTGCACCCTGACCGCGATTCCGCGCCCGATGCCGATCGTTCCGGCCCCCGACGCAACCCCTGCCGAACCGGAAGCAGGCATGGCCGGGGCCGAAGAGGCATGCACCGCTGCCGGGCGCGAGCGTGGGCTGGAGGTGTTGGGCGTGGCCAGCGCGCGCGATGTGATGGGCGCGGATGGTGCACCGGAACGCGATGTGATGTTGCAGGTTGCGCGCAACGGCACCCGGCTGGAAGTGCGGTGCAACTACCAGCCAGAGACCGGCGTCGCGCGGATCATGCTGATCTGACGCAACGCGAGGCTTAGCCGTTGCGGCCTTTTTTGGTGCCACCCAAGCCGCGTGCGGCTTGCGCTGCCACGCGCAATTCCTCGGCAATTTCGTCGGCTTCGTCGGGATCGAAATCCATCGGCAGTTCGACGCCGTTCCCGGCCACGTAAATACGGACCATGCCATTTTCGGTTGGCCCGATCTGCAAATCCGCCGCAATGTCGGTTTCTGAATTGATGCTCATGTGTCTGCCCTTTCCAAGCCGCAAATCCTGATGTTGCGATACGCTGCACGCCGCGCATTTTCAAGCGCGGCCCCTCTTGCAATCGCCTGCGCGCGGCGCTATCCCCGCACGCAAGGCCGCCTTAGCTCAGTTGGTTAGAGCGCTGGATTGTGGATCCAGAGGTCCCCCGTTCAAGCCGGGGAGGCGGTACCATTCCCTTTATGTTATATCTTTCCTTCCTGTTGCTTGTCACGGTGGCGCGCAGCTTGTAGGTGCGTGGCTATGCAGGCTGCATAATAAAAGGGTTTACGCTTGTGCCGGTTCTGCCGCGTTATCTGTTGCCGCACGCGCCGGACGGGGCGAGTGTTGGAGTGTTCGGCGGCTCTTTTGACCCGGCACACGACGGGCATGTGCATGTCACGCGCCATGCCTTGCGCGCGCTTGGGCTGGACCAGCTTTGGTGGCTGGTGACGCCGGGAAATCCGCTCAAACCCAATGCTCCGGCCTCTCTGTCGGCCCGGATTGCCCATGCACAAAGCCTTGTCGACGACCCGCGTGTGACTATCACCGGGGTTGAGGCACAACTGGGAACCCGCAAAACCTGTGATACGCTGGCCGCCCTGCAATCGCATTTGCCGCGTCTGCGCTTTGTCTGGATCATGGGGGCCGATAATCTGGCCGCGTTTCATCATTGGGAGAACTGGCGCAGCATTGCGGCGCGCGTGCCTATCGCGGTAATTGCCCGGCCCGGTGCGCAACAGGCCGCGCTTGGATCGGTTGCCGCGCGCACGCTGCGCGGGCATCGCGTGCCACAGGCAAAAGCTGCCCGGCTTGCAATGATGGCGCCGCCCGCGTGGTGTTTCGTGACAATCCCGATGCGGGCGATTTCCTCGTCCGATCTGCGTGCAGAAGGCCGCTGGCCGCAGCGCTGATCGTGCCGAAACGCAGTGTTTCGCAATCTTCACCTATCAAGACCCTTCTCGGATCGCTCGAATCACGGTTAAAACGAAGGTGGCAGTTTGTCGCCGATGTGAAGTGGAATTTGAGTGCAGGACGATTTTCAAATGAGGCTGCGACGGCGTGATGTTCTGACTGCTCTGGCCGGCGCGGGGGTTACCTTGGCGCTGCCCGCTTGCGCCAATGCACCGGAACGTTCGCTGATACCACTGGCCAGACCCGCCCAAGCGGCGGATGGCATTGTCAGCCGTGCGGGGCTTGGCGGAGACATTGCCTACACTTTGCTGGATATGTCGCGCGGCACTTTGCTGGAAGGGCGGGCCGCCAATACGCGCTTGCCGCCGGCCAGTGTTGGCAAGACGATCACGGCGCTATACGCGCTAGAGCATCTGGGGCCGGAGTTCCGGTTTTCGACGCGTGTTCATGCGACCGGCCCGGTGCAAGATGGCGTACTGCGCGGTGATCTGGTGCTGGCAGGTGAGGGCGATCCGACGCTCGATACCGACGCGTTGGCCGGACTTGCGGAACGGCTGGTGCAAGGCGGCCTGCGCCGCGTCGAGGGGCGCTTCCGTGTCTGGGGCGGGGCCTTTCCCGCAATCGACCAGATTGCCAACGACCAGGCGCCACAGGCCGGGTATAACCCTTCGGTTGGCGGTTTGAACCTGAATTTCAACCGGGTGCATTTCGAATGGGCGCGGCAGGCGAATGAGTATCGCGTGACTTTGGATGCCCGCTCGGACCGGTTCCGGCCCGAAGTGCGACTGGCGCGGATGCAGATCGCCAATCGCGCCAGCCCGATTTACACCTTTCGCATGGCAAGAGGGCGCGAGGAGTGGTCGGTCGCACGCGGGGCGCTTGGCAATAGCGGGTCGCGCTGGTTGCCAGTGCGTCAGCCCGATCTCTATGCGGGAGAGGCATTTCAGGCATTGGCGGCGGCTCAGGGACTGGCCTTGCCCGCCCCGCAACGGGTGAATGCCGCCCCGCAAGGGCAGGTCTTGGCCGAGCACCGGTCTGACCCGCTGGAAGAGTTGTTGCGCGCCATGTTGCGGTTTTCCACCAATCTGACCGCAGAGGTGGTCGGTCTGCGCGCGACCGTCGCCAGCGGCACCATGCCGGGCAGTTTGCGGGCTTCGGGCATGGCCATGAGTGACTGGGCGCGCCGACGTTACGGTATGACAAGCCTGAGCATGGTGGATCATTCCGGGCTGGGGGCCGCGTCGCGTGTTTCGATGAGTGATCTGGCCAACATGTTTCACCGGGCCGCGCGCGATGGACAAATCAGGCCGTTGCTGCGCGAGCACCCGTTCCGTGACGGCAATGGACGCCAACTGCCCGCGCAACCCTTCGAGGTGTTGGCCAAAACCGGAACGCTGTATTTCGTCTCGGCGCTGGGGGGGTATATGCGCAGCCATTCGGGGCGTGATCTGGCCTTTGCGATCTGCTCGTCAGACCTGTTGCGCCGCGCGCAGGTGGTTGGGGGGTACCTGGACCGCCCAGAGGGGACCGCGGAATGGGCACGGGCCGCCCGCAAGATGCAGCAGGATTTGCTGCATCGTTGGGCGCGGGCCTATGCGTGACGCCTTATTCGGGCGCAGGCGTTTCCAAGAACTTTTCAAGCCAATGAATGTTGTAATCGCCGGTTAGGACCGCAGGCTCGTTCAGAAGCGCGTGGAACAGGGGCACAGATGTATCGACCCCGTCGATAATCAACTCGCCCAAGGCGCGGCGCAAACGAGCGAGTGCCTCTGGTCGATCGCGGCCATGCACGATCAGCTTGGCGATCAGGCTGTCGTAATAGGGTGGAATCGTGTAGCCCGAATACAGCGCGCTATCCATACGCACACCCAGGCCGCCGGGGGCGTGATACGTGTTTACACGACCGGGGCAGGGTGTGAAATTCGGCAGCTTTTCGGCATTGATACGCACTTCAATGGCGTGGCCGTTCACCTTCAAGTCGTCTTGCGCTATCGACAGCGGCAAACCGGCGGCAACGCGGATCTGTTCACGCACGAGGTCAACGCCGAAGATGGCTTCGGTCACGGGGTGTTCGACCTGTAGGCGTGTGTTCATCTCGATGAAGAAAAACTCACCGTTCTCGAACAGGAATTCGATCGTGCCGGCACCGCGATAGCCAATATCTGCTACCGCCTTTGCACAGGTTTCACCAATGCGCGCGCGGGTTTCGGCGTCAATCTCGGGGCCGGGGGCTTCTTCCAGAACCTTCTGGTGGCGACGTTGCAGCGAGCAGTCGCGCTCGCCCAGATGCACGGCATTGCCACGCCCATCGCCAAAGACCTGCACCTCTATGTGGCGCGGCGTGCCGAGATATTTCTCGATATAGACCTCGTCATTGCCAAAGGCAGCCTTGGCTTCGGCGCGCGCGGTGCGAAAGGCGGTTTCCAGCTCTGCGGCGTTGCGCGCCAGTTTCATGCCGCGTCCGCCGCCGCCCGCCGTAGCCTTTATGATGACCGGATATCCGATGTCGTCTGCCACCGTTTGCGCGGTTTGCAGATGCGCGACGCCGCCATCGGAACCAGGCACACAAGGCACGCCCAGTGCTTTCATCGTGTCCTTGGCCGTAATCTTGTCGCCCATCATGCGGATATGTTCGGCGGATGGGCCGATAAAGGCGATGCCGTGATCTTCGACCACCTGCACGAATTCGGCATTCTCGGACAGAAAGCCATAGCCTGGATGAATGGCATCCGCGCCCGAAATCTCGCAGGCCGAAATGATAGACGGCACGGACAGGTAGCTGCGCGCGGATGATGGCGGGCCGATGCAGATCGCCTCGTCTGCCATGCGGACATGCATGGAATTCGCGTCGGCGGTGGAATGCACCGCAACAGAGGCGATCCCCATCTCGCGGCATGCGCGGATCACGCGCAGCGCGATCTCTCCGCGATTGGCGATCAGGATCTTCTTGAACATGCCGGGTCCGCCCTTATTCGATAATCATCAACGGCGCGCCGAATTCCACCGGTGAGGCATCGCCCACCAAAATGCGCTTGACCACGCCCGCGCGCGGAGCCGGAATGTGGTTCATGGTTTTCATGGCTTCGATGATAAGAAGCGTGTCGCCCTCTGCCACTTGCGCGCCGACACTGACGAAATTTGACGCGCCGGGTTCCGGTGCCAGATAAATCGTGCCCACCATGGGAGAAGTGACAGCCCCCGGATGGTCTGCCGGGTTGCCGCTGGCGACTGGCGCGTCCACTGGCTGTGGAGCACCGGCAGGCGCTGGCGCAAAAGCGGCCGGCGCGGCCTGCACGGGCGCGGCTTGCGGCACCATTTTCGACACGCGCACGTTCAGGCTGTCATTGTCGCCATATTCGCGCTTGACGTTTACCTCTGTCAGGTCGTTCTCGTTCAGCAATTCTGCGAGGGCTTTGATGAAGGCGACGTCGGCGTCGTTGCGGGACATGAATACCTCTATAACTGGCGAAGGGCTGGGCAATTTGCACCCGGTGTTTGGCCGCGGCTTATACTGTCTATGGCAGGTAGTGTGAAGCGGCGTTTTTGGCCCAAATGCATGCCACCCGTCTGTCTGATCTTCACAGGCTTGTCAAATTCTGTAAATTGAGCCTTCGGAGGACCGTAAATGTCGCGCAGCGCCCTGACAGGCACCCGTATTCGCGCCCGTCGCACTTTGCGTGGGATACGCCAGACTGACCTTGCCCGCGAGGTTGGTGTGTCGCCGTCCTATCTGAACCTGATCGAACATAACCGGCGAAAGGTCAGTGCCCCGCTTCTGGGCGCGCTGGCGCAGGCGCTTGGCGTGTCTTCCGATGCGCTGGTCGAGGATAGCGACACCCGACTGGTCGAAGGCGCGCGCGCCGCGGCGCTGCGCTCTGACACGGAGTTGGGCGATCTGGAGCGGATCGACGACCTGATCGGGCGTTTTCCCGGTTGGGCCAAGGTTCTGGCAGACACGTACGCGCGCGTCGAGGGGCTGGAGCGCGTGGTCGAGCAGCTTAGCGACCGCATGACCCATGACCCCTATCTGGCTGACGCCTTGCATGAGATCATTTCTGCCGTGACATCCGTGCAATCAACCGCCGCAATTCTGAATGATGACGAAGTGCTTGCTCCAGAATGGCAAGACCGGTTTCATCGCAATATCCTGACCGATTCCGGCCGGTTGGCCGAAGGGGCAGTTGCTTTGGTCAACTACATCGACAATGCCAAAACCGGAGAGACGGGGATCGCGTCACCGCAGGAAGAGGTCGAGTCCTGGCTGGTCCGCGAGATGTATCATCCGCCTGTGATCGAAGCCGCCAGCATGGACGCCGCGGAAGCCTATCTGGCCGGACAGGTGGACCTTGCCTCAAGCGCGTCACGACAGCTAGCGCTGGCGTGGCTGGAGCAGATGCAGGCCGATGCCCGCGCCATACCGCGTGCTGCCCTTGATGCGGCGCTTGGGTTGCATGGCGTGACCCCGGATTTACTGGCCGCAGAGTTCGGCTGCGACTTGGATGCAGTGTTGCGTCGGCTGGCCCATTTGCCGCCCGATCTGGCCGCCACGCATGGCGTTCCGCCGCTTGGGCTGGCGATTTGTGACATGTCGGGGACCTTGTTGTTTCGTCGCCCGGTCGAAGGATTTGCCTATCCGCGCTTTGGCGGCGGTTGCCCGCTCTGGCCGTTGTATCAGGCGCTGCGCCAGCCGCATGTTCCGTTGCGCGCAAGTCTTGTGACCGCCGGGCGCATGGGACGGCGCTTTACCGCTTTCGCGGTAGCGCGTGTCAGCAGCCCTGCCCGGATGGACCTGCCCCCGGTGCTGCGCGCGACAATGCTGCTTGTGCCGCAGGGCGAACATAGCGGCGACGGTGTCGAGCTTGCTGTTGGCGCCAGTTGCAGAACCTGCCCGCAGCTGGAGTGTGACGCGCGGCGCGAACCGTCTATTCTGGCGACGGGCGGGTAAGCAATGATATGCGGCTTTGACAGAATTGTCATAATGCTGAATAAAGTATCTGCGCGGCGTCGGGAGGAGCGATGACGCCCGCGCGTTTGATGGCCGCGTGCGCGGTGCGCACGCGGCAGCTGCCAAGAACTGGCCTTTGACCGGGAGGGGTGGCCTGTGGTGCAAAAGCGCATTCTGGTGATAGAGGACGAGCCAAATATCTCGGAAGCGATCCGCTTCATCTTGACCCGCAATGGCTGGGAGGTCGAGGTTGAGGCCGATGGTCTTGCCGCGTTGTCTCGTTTGCGGGCCGATCCGCCTGACGCGCTGATCCTTGACCTGATGCTGCCGGACATGGACGGGTTCGAGGTGTTGCGCAACCTGCGCGCCGATGCGCCGACCCGTGACTTGCCGGTGTTGATGCTGACCGCCAAGGGTCAGAGCGCCGACCGCGATCTGGCCGCACGGCTGGGTGTGACCCGGTTCATGACCAAGCCTTTCGCCAACGCTGAAGTGGTGTCGGCCCTGCAAGACATGGTCGGTCCGTGAAATCGCCGCGCACACCGCCCTTCCTTGCGCGTGACAGCTACCGCCTGCGCCGCCTGATGGATGCCGCGCGGTTCCTTCCAGTTTTTGGGTTCGTGCTATTGCTATTGCCGCTGATGCGCGAAGACCCCGAAACCGGCGCGGCCTCTGCGGCCAGTGAAGGGGTTTACCTGTTCGCGATCTGGCTGGCGCTGATTCTTGGCACATGGTTGATGTCGCGCGGGTTGCGCAAGGTGTTCGATGAGTCTGAAAAGACCCCGCCAAAAACCTCGGACTCAGGCCGCAAGGAATAGCGCCCATGTCCTTTAACCTGCTGGTTCTGACCTGTCTGACCTATGTGGCGCTGCTGTTCGCTGTCGCCTCATTGGCCGAGCGCAGTGCAGAGGAGGGACGTGCGGGCTGGTTGCGTTCGCCACTTGTCTACACGCTGTCGCTGTCGGTCTACTGCACGGCCTGGACGTTTTATGGTGCGGTCGGCTATGCCGCGCGTTCGGGGTTGGAGTTCATGACGATCTATCTTGGCCCGACGCTTGTCTTTGTGGGCTGGTGGGTTGTCCTGCGCAAACTGGTGCGTATCGGGCGGGAAAACCGGGTCACATCCATCGCCGACTTCATCTCGTCGCGCTACGGTAAATCCAACCTGCTGGGCGTGATCGTGACCTTGCTGTGCATTTCGGCCGGCACGCCCTATATCGCGCTGCAACTGCAATCCATTGCGCAATCCTTCACGGTGTTCGTCACCGATATAGACAGCGCACCAGTGGCGGGCGACCGCACCCTGATCGCGCTCTGGGTGGCGATGGGGCTTGCGTTTTTCACCATCGTTTTTGGCACGCGCAACCTGGATGCCAACGAACAACACCACGGTGTTGTCACCGCCATCGCGCTGGAAGCCGTGGTCAAGCTGGTGGCGCTTCTGGCGGTGGGTGTCTTTGTGGTCTGGGGCGTGGCGGATGGCCCCGCCGATATGCTGGCCCGGATCGACGCGCAAGCGCTGCCCGAATGGCAGATCCAGCCAGGGCGCTGGACCGGGCTGATTTTGCTGTCCGCCATTGCAATCATCACCCTGCCGCGCATGTTCCAAGTGCTGGTGGTCGAGAATGTCGATGACAAGCATCTGGCCACCGCAAGCTGGGCCTTTCCGACCTATATGTTTGCGATCAGCCTGTTCGTGCTACCGATTGCAGCCATCGGCATGGAACTGATGCCAGCCGATGCCAATCCCGACATGTTCGTGATGACCCTGCCACTGGCGCTAGGGCGGGACGATCTGGCGCTGCTGGCCTTTCTGGGTGGCTTTTCGGCGGCGACATCCATGGTGATCGTGGCGTCGCTGGCGCTGGCCACGATGGTGTCGAACCACATCGTTGTGCCGCTTTGGCTGCGGCTGCGCACCGCACAAGGGCAAGACACCGGCGACATGCGGCGGCTGGTGCTGAATGTGCGGCGATTGTCGATCAGCATCGTGCTGGGGCTAGGGTATCTGTATTATACGCTGTCGGGCGGGTCCGAGGCATTGGCGGCTATCGGCCTGATCGCCTTCGTGGGGGTGGCCCAAATCCTGCCTGCGCTTCTGGGCGCGCTGTTCTGGCGCGGGGCCAGCCGGACCGGAGCCGCGCTGGGCTTGGTCGTGGGCGCTATAATCTGGGCCTATACATTGCTGCTTCCAAGTTTCGGCGCCGACACAATCCTGCCCGCGCATGTCATGGCGGACGGGCTGCTTGGCCTGCCTTGGTTGCGCCCCTACAGCCTGTTCGGTCTAACCACGCTGGACCCTCTGCTGCACGCGCTATTCTGGTCGCTTTTGATCAATGCGCTGGCCTTTTGCATCGGGTCATTCCTCAGCTTTCCCAGCCCGATCGAACGCGTGCAGGGAGCGCTTTTCGTCAATATCTATGACCGTCCGGGCCCGGCGCGAAGCTGGTCGCGCCCGATGGCGCAGGCCGAAGACCTGTTGCCCGTGGCGCAAAGGATCATCGGGGTCAAACCGGCACAGGCCTTCTTTCAGGCGCAGGCCGCGTCGCAAGGAAAGGACGGTTTTCTGCCGGACATAACCCCTGAATTCCTTGAAGCGTTGGAACTTAGGCTTGCAGGTTCCGTCGGGGCGGCGACCGCCCATGCCATGATCGCGCAATCGGCGGGCACTGCGGTCGTTTCGGTCGAAGACCTGATGGCGGTAGCTTCGGAAACCGCGCAGATCATGGAGTATTCAAGCCAGCTTGAAGCGCAGTCCGAGGAGCTATCACGCACCGCGCGCAAACTGCGCGAAGCCAATGACAAGCTGCGCAAGCTGTCGGTTCAGAAAGACGCCTTCTTATCCCAGATCAGCCATGAATTGCGCACGCCGATGACCTCGATCCGTGCCTTTTCAGAGATCATGATGGAGGCCGATGGCTTGTCGGCCGAGGAGCAAGCGCATTTCGCCGAAGTCATCCATGACGAATCCATCCGTCTGACCCGGCTGCTTGATGACCTGTTGGACCTGAGCGTGCTGGAACATGGTCAGGTTCAATTGGATGTCGCGCCCGCCAATCTGCGCAAGCTTATCGACCAGGCGATCACATCGTCAAAATCGGTTCAGGCGCAGCGGCACTTCCGTATTTTGCGATCGCGCGATGACGAAGAGGTTATGATTACTACCGATGGTGGCCGTCTGACGCAGGTCTTCATCAATATCCTGTCGAATGCGCGCAAATACTGCACCAGCGAGACACCCGAAATGCACATTCAGGTCCGCCGCGCACAGGACATGATAGAGATCGACTTTACTGACAATGGCTCTGGCATTCCCACCGCAAGCCAATCGTTGATTTTCGAGAAATTCTCACGCCTGACCGATTCCCTGCAAGCGGGTGGCGCGGGGCTTGGCCTCGCAATTTGCCGCGAGATTATGCAGAACCTTGGCGGCGACATTATCTATGTGCCGGGGCAGGGCGGGGCATCCTTCCGGGTCAGCTTCCCGCGGGTGCTAAGCCTGCCCGCACCCCGGAAAGACGCAGCGGAATAGCGCGTCATCCCAGCATCCGCCCCACCATTTCGCCCATATCCCGACTGCAATCGGGGCGCTCCAGAATCCGCGTCAGTTCGGCGCGGATCAGCGCCTGTCGTTCGGCATCGTAACGCGACCATGTCTCGAACACGGTCGAGATGCGCGCGGCGGCTTGCGGGTTCGCCGTGTCCAGCCGGATTAACCAATCCGCAACAAGCCGGTAGCCCGCGCCGCTGGATTGGTGGAACCCCGCCGAATGCGCCCCAAGGCTGCCGATCACGGCCCGGAAGCGGTTGGGATTTTTCCAGTCAAACCCGGCATGGCGGGTCAATTCCTCTGCTACAGCCGGGGCCAGATCGGGCTGGGCAAACGCGACCTGGGCGCCAAACCACTTATCCATGACTAGCCGGTTCGCCTGCCATTTGCGGTGGAATTGCAGGCTTTCCGCGCTGCCCGCGCCCACGGCCAGAAGCGCGCACAAGGCGCCGAATTGTTCGGTCATGTTGTCAGCCTGCGCGAAAATATCCCGTGCTTTTGTCCCGCCATCGGCATGGGCCAGCAGCCCCGCCGCCGCAAGACGGAGCGCGCGACGGCCTGCATCGCGCGCGTCGGGGTTGTAGGCACCGGGTGTTGCCATCGCGTCGACCATGCGCGTCAGTTCCGGGGCCAGTGCCTCTGCGAGGAGGCACAAGGCGCGTCGGCGCGCGGCATGGATCGCGTCCGGGTCCGGCGTATGGCCTGCCGCGTGCAGGCTTTGCGCCAGTTCGTCCTCTCCGGGCAGGCGCAGCACCAAGGCGCGGAATGCCGGATCAAGCGTGTCATCCAGCAGCACAAGGCGCATGGCGTCCAGATAGTCCGTGCCGGGGCGCGCGCCGTCGAGGATCATCTCGTGCAGGATGTGTCGGGCCAGGTTGCGCCCGGCTTCGAACCGGGTGAAAGAGTCGGTGTCATAGCCCAGCAGGATGGTGCGTTCCGCGCTGGATTGTGCGTGCTCCAGCCGCACGGGGGCCGAGAACCCACGCAGAGCCGACACGACCGGCCGCGCGGGCAGGTCGGTGAAGCTGAAGACCTGTTCGGGGCTGTTCAGTTCCAGCACTCGGGTTGGCATCAGCTCTGCCCCTTCTGGGCCGATCAGCCCCAGCGCCACGGGGATAAGCAGCGGTTCTTTCAATGGTTGGCCCGGCGTGGGGGGCGTGTGCTGGCGCAGGGTCAGGGTCAATGTGCCATCTGTCCATTCCTCCAGCAGCGATACCTTTGGCGTGCCCGCCTGCCCATACCAGCGTTTGAATTGCGACAGGTCGCGCCCGGCCGCTTCCTCGAACACCGCGAGCCAGTCCTCGATGGTGCAGGCCTGCCCGTCATGCCGTTCGAAATACAGGTCAAGCGCCGCGCGATAGCGATCGTCCCCAACCAGCAGACGCAACATGCGGATCAGCTCTGCCCCCTTTTCATACACCGTGGCGGTATAGAAATTGTTAATCTCGACATAGCTTTCGGGGCGGACCGGGTGCGCCAGCGGTCCCGCATCTTCGCGGAACTGTCGCGCGCGCAATGTCAGCACATCATCAATCCGTTTCACGGCATGGCTGCGCATGTCGCCCATGAATTGCTGATCGCGAAATACGGTCAGCCCTTCCTTCAACGACAGTTGGAACCAATCGCGGCAGGTTATGCGATTGCCTGTCCAGTTGTGAAAATATTCATGCGCAATGATGCGTTCGATGGCAGCGAAATCGCCGTCGGTCGCGGTCTCGGCAGAGGCCAGAACGCAACGAGAGTTGAAAATGTTCAAGCCTTTGTTTTCCATCGCGCCCATATTGAAGTCATCAACAGCTACAATGTTGAAAATGTCCAAGTCATATGCGCGGCCATAAACCTGTTCATCCCAGAGCATAGAGCGTTTCAAAGCATCAAGCGCGTAAGCGGTTTTGTCCTCGTCGCCGGGTCGCACCCAGATGTTCAGCGTCACGTCACGCCCGTCCATCGTGGTGAAATGGCCTGTCGTGGCGCGCAGATCGCCCGCGACAAGGGCAAAGAGGTAGCTGGGCTTGGGGTGCGGGTCGTCCCATTCCGCCCAGCCGGGACCGCTTTCCACCGGGTTGCCGTTCGACAACAGCACCGGCAGATCGCTCTCGACCCGCACGCGGAACGGGGCCATGACATCGGGGCGGTCCGGGTAGTAGGTGATCTTGCGAAAGCCCTCGGCCTCGCATTGGGTGCAATACATGCCGTTCGACATATACAGACCTTCGAGCGCGGTGTTGCCTTCGGGCGCGATTTCGACTTCGGCCTGAAATGTGAACGGGGCATCGGGCAGCGATGCGGCCTCCAGCGTCAACCCGGTTGCGTCTGGGGAGGCTCTCAGCGGGGTGCCGTCGATGCTGGCGGCGATTAAGCGCAGCCCCTCGCCATCTAGGCGCAAGTCTTGCCCGAGCACCGCCGCCGGGTTGGGTGCAAACCGAATGCGGCTAAGGACGCGGGTCGTGGTCGGGGCGAGCTTGAAGGTCAGATCAACCTGCTCCACCAAAAAAGCAGGTGGCTGATAATCGGCAAGGTAGATCGGCTGGGCGGCGTCGCGCATCATATCCTCCATGCGGTTTGTCTCAGAGGTAGTGCAGTTGCAGCACAGGTGCAATCAGCAGCGCCCGCCGAAGACCTGAACCCAATGCGGCCCCGGTGTGCGGCCAAACCCGACATGGGTCAGGTTCGGGTCTGGCAGATTGGCCCGGTGGCCAGGCGAACGCAGCCAGATCCCCATGACGGTCGGGTTGTCGCGCGGCCCATGCGAGATGTTCTCGGCCAATTGACAGAACCCTGACAAGCCGGTTTGTCGCGCGCGGTCCAACATTCCGCTGCCATCGGGGGCGGTATGGTCGAAATACCCAAGCGCGGCCATGTCACAGGCGTGGCCCTGCGCCGTGCGGGACAATCCGCTGTCCAATGCGATAGGCGCAAGCCCGGACTTTGCCCGAGCAGAGTTGATACCGGACAAATGCGCGGCAGCTTCAAGCGGTTCAACGGGCGAGCAAGCCAGAGCCGGAGCCGCGAGAAGAAGAGCCAGAAAAGCAAGAAATCGCATTCCTTGTCGATAGCAGGCCGCACAGACGCGGCCAGCCACAATCTTGCGCGCAAACCGTGAACATAGTGTGAACATATCGCTTGACGCCACTTGACTGGACGATACATCTGATGGCTATGAGCGCCCCTGTTCTTCTTTGGTTCAAACGGGATCTGCGGATCACCGATCATCCCGCACTGGCCCAAGCCGGGGCGCGGATTTTGCCGGTCTATGTGATAGAACCGGAATATTGGGCGCTGCCCGACACATCGGCGCGGCAATGGGCCTTTACCGCAGAGGCGTTGGAAAGCTTGCGCGCAGAATTGGCCGGGTTGGGCCAGCCGCTCATCATTCGCAAAGGGGATGCGGTGGCGGAACTGGAGCGGCTGTGCCGCCGGTTCAAGATTACCCAAATGATAAGCCATGAAGAAACCGGCAATGCCTGGACCTATGCCCGCGACCGGCGGGTGGGGGCTTGGGCGCGGGCGAATGGTGTTGCATGGCAGGAAATGCCGCAATGCGCCGTGGTGCGGCGGTTGCGCAGTCGTGACGGGTGGCAGTGCGCACGCACAGCGTTCATTCGGCAGGGAGAAGCTGTTACACCCGAAGCCTTGGAGCCTGTCTGCACGTCCGACCTGCCCGACCGGCTACCAGAGGCGCGCGCGCTTGGGTTGGCGCCGGACCCCTGCGCGCATCGGCAGCGGGGGAGCCATGCTGCGGCGCGTGCGACACTCGACAGTTTTCTGACCTCGCGGGCCGAAGGGTATCGCGCGAAAATGTCCTCGCCCCTCACGGGAGAGCGGGCGTGTTCACGTCTGTCACCCTATCTGGCGCTGGGCATTTTGTCGGTGCGCGAAGTGGAACTTGCGCGGCAAGCGACCCCTGTGGAGCGTCCCGGCTGGAAGGCGAGCATGACTAGTTTTGCCAAGCGGCTGGCATGGCGGGATCATTTCATCCAGAAGCTGGAAGATGAACCTGCGCTGGAGCACCGCTGCTTGCACCGCGCGCATGAAGGGTTGCGCGGGACCGACGCAGCGCGGCTTGCGGCTTGGGCCGATGGCCAGACCGGCGTGCCTTTTGTCGATGCGTGTATGCGCTACCTGACGGCCACGGGTTGGCTGAATTTCCGGATGCGCGCCATGTTGATGAGCTTTGCCAGCTATCACCTGTGGCTCGACTGGCGCGAGACGGGTGCGGTGCTGGCCCGGCGATTTACCGATTATGAACCGGGCATTCACTGGAGTCAGGTGCAGATGCAATCGGGGACGACCGGGATCAACACGTTGCGCATCTATAATCCGGTGAAGCAGGGCCATGACCAAGACCCCGAAGGCCGGTTCATCCGTGCTTGGGTGCCGGAGTTGAAGGGGATTGCGCCTGCGCATCTGCAAGAGCCGTGGACCGCGCCGAACGCGGGGGCGGTGCTTGGCAAACGCTATCCCGAGCCGGTGGTTGATCTGGCTCAAGCCGCGAAACACGCCCGCGACGTGATGTGGGGCTTGCGCAAGCAGACGGGGTTTGGCGATACCGCGCGCGCAATTGCCGTAAAGCATGCATCTCGCGCGCGGGATACCGACAGAAGCAGCGCCGGGTCCAAGCGCGCGGCAACCCGCAAACGCCCCGACCCGGCACAGCTTAGCTTCGACCTTTAGGGACGCAGATAGGCGTAACCCTCATACTGCAATTCCATCAGACGCACCGCGCCAGAGGGCACGACATTTGCTTCGGACAGCAGCGGGATTTCGGTCTGCGCACGTTGCTGCATCGCTTGCACCGTGTTCAGGCAGGCCGAGAAGCTGAGATTGTCATGTGTAAGCGACATGGTGGCAATCCGGTCTGACACCGGAGAGGTATCTTCGCGCAGCATGTGCAGGCCGGGGCCATAGGTCACGATCTCGACCGTGACCTCTTGCCCAAGGTCTTCGTAATGCTTGATGATGTTGGCGGCATTGTTCAGCGCCATGTTCATGGTCTGAATACTCTCTTCGTCGACATGGATGGCGACCTTGGCGGTCTCGGCCCAAGCGGCCATTGGGGCAAGCGCCAGAACGGTCGCGGCAAGCCCCGCGCGGATGAGTTTGTGCATGGTATGTCCTCCCGAAAACCGGGCCATCCTCTTGTAGCCCGTCGCACCAAGATGCGCGGCAATCCGTCGCAGAGCAAGCGGAACATTCGAATATTGCAATGAAGGCGGCTTTGACCTGTGTCGCCGCGGAGCTAGCTTTCGCCACATCAGGAAATGCACATGCCCAAACAGTTGAAAAAAGCCGATCTGCCCAGCAAGACATGCGCCACATGCGGGCGTCCGTTCGTTTGGCGCAAGAAATGGGCCAAGGTCTGGGACGAGGTGCGCTATTGCTCGGACAGGTGTCGCGGCGCGCGTAACGCTCAGGCCACGCGGCCTTTGCGATAGACGGACGGTGCCTTACCAGTGTGGGCCGCGAAGGCGCGAGAGAAGTAGCCCGGCGTCGAATAGCCCAAGTCGCGCGCGATCTGTTGCACCGGCACATCGGTTTCCGTCAGCAGACGCCGGGCTTCAAACAGGCGGCGTTCCTGCATAAGTTGCAGGGCGCTGCGCCCGCAACTGGCGCGGCAGGCGCGGGTCAGGTGGGTGGGGGTCACACCAAGCGCCTGAGCATAATCGCTGACATTCAGGGCAGAGCCGTATTCGCGCTCCAGCAGGGCCGCGTAACGGGCGGTCAGCCGTTCATTGGCGTTTTTGGACGAGATGCCGCGCGGGCTGTCATCCCCGGCGCTGCTGCGCTGGCGTTCCAGCCAGATCGCCAGCAGACCAATCTGATGCCGCGCAGCGCGGTCTGCATAGGCTTGGCCACCGTCCAGTTCACGCTGGATCGCGTCAATGATCTGCGCGACCTCGGCATGTTGCGCGCCGTCACGCAAGCGCAGGTGCAGCGGTGTGTCGGGCAGGTCCAGACCGGACGGGTCGCCCATGTGCAGCGCCATACCTTGAGCGCGCGTGATGGCCTGAAACCCATACATTGTGCCGGGCGGAATGAAGATTGCGTTATGCGGATGAAACCCGCGGGTGCTGCCGCCCAGCGTGATGCGCCCTTGTCCGGCGGTGAACCACAAGAACAGCGGTTCTTGCAGCGCACGCATGGTTTCAAGCTGCCATTTCGGCGCGTTGGTCAGCTTCGAGATTGGAACAAGGCGCAGGCGTTTTGGTTGCTCTGGAATTCGTGTCATGCGTATTTCATCCCCCCGGACAATGGCAAGATTAGGACAGGGCTGCGGCAGGGGAAGTGTTTTCGCTCACGGGGGCGTGACTCTGGAGCGCGTTTCCGCGCAGGCGTGGCAATTCGGTGACTCTGCGCCGCGGCATTACAGCAGCCGCGCCCAGCCCGACATGCGTGCCCGGAACCATGTGCGCTGACGTTTTGCATATTGGCGTGTGGCAAGTGTTGCGGCGGCAACCGCATCGGGTAACGACATATGCCCTTGCAGATGGGCAATCAGCTCTGGTGCGCCGATGGCTTTGGCCCATGGCGCGCGCGGATTCCAATAGGGCAGCGCCGCGCGCGCCTCGTCCAAGGCCCCTTGCGCAATCATGCTGTCGAAGCGTGTTGCGATTCGGTCCGCCGACCAGTCCGGTTGGGGCAGCATCACGAAAGCTGATGTCTTCTCGATCGGCAAAAGCGGGGGGGGCGTGGTGTCCTGCCATGCGGCCAGACCTTGCCCGGTGGCGCGCTGCACCTCCCACGCCCGCTGCACACGGGCGGGGTTTTGCGTGTCGATGCGCCTGGCGGTATCTTTGTCGAGTGTCGCCAGCAGCGCATCAAGGCCCGCCTGTGCCAACAGCCTGTCCCCCTCGGCGCGGATTGTTGGCGGAGTCGCCGGAATCTCTGCCAGCCCTTCGGTCAGCGCGCGGAAATACAGCCCTGTGCCGCCCACGATCACCGGGTTCGGATGCGCGGCCAAGACATCGCGCATAGCGCGCAGCCAATGCCCGACCGACCAATCCTGCCCGGCGGCCACGCCGCCATATAGCAGATGCGGTGCGCGCGCGCAGTCCGTGGCATCGGGCCGGGCGGTCAGCACTTGCCACATCTCATAGACCTGCAACGCGTCGGCATTGACCACCACGCGCCCTTGCGCCTGTGCCAAGGCCAGCGCAAGTGCCGATTTTCCGCTGGCGGTCGGTCCGGCCAGTAGCACCGGGCGCGCGGCATCGGGTGGCTTTCTGAGCAGCGCGTCGCGTGCATCGGCTATTTCGGGCATGACCCTCGCTTTCACATTGAACCTTTCGCGGTTTTCCGACATTTTTGCGCCGGAATAAAGCCGCCCTGTCGCCGGGCGCGCAGATGGAAGGAACCCCGATGACCGATCCCGCCCACAGCCCACAGTATAAGCGTGTCATGCTCAAAGTCTCGGGCGAGGCGCTGATGGGCGATCAGGGCTACGGGCTGCATCCGCCCACCGTGGCGCGCATTGCCGAAGAGGTGAAATCGGTTCACGACATGGGCGTCGAGGTCTGTATGGTCATCGGCGGCGGCAATATCTTTCGCGGCCTGCAAGGCTCTGCCCAAGGCATGGAACGCACCACCGCCGATTATATGGGAATGCTGGCCACGGTCATGAATGCGCTTGCCATGCAGGCCGCGCTGGAAAGCATTGGGGTGTTCACCCGCGTGATTAGCGCGATTCCGATGGACCAGATCTGCGAGCCCTACATCCGCCGCCGCGCGGTGCGCCATCTGGAAAAGAAGCGTGTCTGCGTTTTTACGGCGGGCACCGGCAACCCGTATTTCACCACCGATACAGCCGCAGCCCTGCGCGCCAGTGAAATGGCCTGTGACGCGATTTTTATGGGCAAGAACGGCGTGGACGGGGTTTATGATATGGACCCGCGCACCAACCCTGATGCCAGGCGTTACGACCGGATCAGCTATGATGAGGCCCTGTCGCGTAACCTGAAGGTCATGGATACCAGCGCATTGGCGCTGGCGCGCGACAATAACCTGCCCATCATTGTATTTGGGCTGGATCAGCCGGGCGGCTTCCGGGGTATCTTGGCGGGCGAAGGGCCACATACCATCGTCCACAGCTAACGTGGGCTACCATAGCTTGCATATTTTCTGTATCACAAGGCGTGGCGGAACCGTGTTGCGCCTGAAAAGAGGAACCTAACAGGCATGTCTGACGAAATCGAGATTGATCTGGACGATCTGAAGCGCCGCATGGAAGGTGCCATGGGCGCGCTGAAAACCGAATTTGCATCGCTGCGCACGGGGCGCGGCTCTGCATCCATGCTCGATCCGATCATGGTCGATGCGTATGGCCAGAACACGCCCATCAACCAGGTTGGCACCGTCAATGTGCCAGAGTCGCGCATGGTCACGATCAACGTCTGGGACAAGTCGCTTGTCGGCAAGGTTGAAAAGGCCATCCGCGAATCTGGTCTGGGGATTAATCCGCAACTGAACGGCACCATCATCATGCTGCCAATCCCGGAACTCAACGAGGAACGCCGCCGCGAGCTGAGCAAGGTCGCTGCGCAATACGCAGAACATGCCCGCGTGGCCATCCGCAACATCCGCCGCGACGGTATGGACCAGCTGAAAAAAGCCAAGGCCGCTGGCATGTCCGAGGATGAACAGAAGCTGTGGTCAGAGGAAATTCAGGAATTGACCAATGCCTATATCGGCAAGGTCGATGCCGCACTCGACAACAAGCAAGAAGAGATCATGCAGGTCTGACGGCCGCGCGAATATTTCGGCAACAGGCATTGCTCCATGACATTCGACCAACGCAGCGACGACTCCGAAGATCCTGCCATGCAGAACCGGCTGCATGTCGCGGTCATTATGGATGGCAATGGCCGCTGGGCGCAGAACCGTAGCTGGCCGCGCCTTGTGGGCCACCGCAAAGGGGCCGAGCGTGTGCGCGAATTGGTTGATGCCTGCCCGGCGATCGGCATTCGCTACCTTACGCTTTACGCGTTCTCGACAGAGAACTGGAAACGCTCGACCGAAGAAGTGCTGGGGCTGATGTCGCTCTTCGGGCGCTACATAAAGCGCGAGGCCGGACGGATGAACCGCGAAGGTGTGCGTATGCGCATCATCGGCGACCGCAAGCGGCTGGACCCGAAACTGCAAGCCCTGTTCGACTGGATAGAGCAAGACACGGCAAAGAATGACCGGGTGCACCTGACCGTGGCCATCAATTACGGCGGCCGCGACGAGATCGCGCGCGCCGTCCGCGCTGCTGCGCGTGACGTAGAGGCGGGCAAGCTAGATCCGGCGACGATCACCGATCAGAACTTTGCGCAGTATCTCGACACGTCCGAACTTCCGGACCCTGACCTGGTTGTGCGAACTTCTGGCGAAACGCGGGTGTCGAATTATCTGCTCTGGCAAGCAGCTTATTCGGAATATGTGTTCACGCCCACGCTATGGCCAGATTTCACGCCGCAGACCATGGCCGATATTCTGCACGAATACGGGCTGCGCGAGCGCCGCTTTGGCGGGGTGAAATAGCGGTGGCGGAATTTAACGATCTGCGCGCGCGGGCTTTGTCCGGCGCTGCCATGGCGGGGCTTGGCGCCGGGGCAATTTGGCTTGGCGGGCCGATCTTCATCGGGCTGGTCTGCGTGCTGTCGGGGCTGATGGTCTGGGAACTGACCCGGATGCTGGACCCCGGCGCACCCTTCGGCAAGGCCGAGGCCGCTGGTTTTACAGCCGCCGTGGTGCTGGCAGTTTTTACGTGGCGCTTTGATGGTGCGGTGCTGATCGGTTTGACCCTGTTGGTCGCGGCGTTGATGGCGTGGCGCTTTCCCAAAGATCGCGCGGTTGCCGGTGACTATATCGTGCTGATCCTGTTCGCAGGCTTGGGGCTAATCGTGCTGCGCGGAGACTATGGCGCGCTCTGGGTGCTGTGGCTGGTGGCGCTGGTGGTCGGCTCTGACGTGGCAGGGTATTTCGCGGGTCGTATCTTTGGCGGGCCAAAGCTGTGGCCGCGCGTCAGCCCCAAGAAAACATGGTCCGGCACGGTTGCAGGCTGGGCGGTGGCAGTTGGCATCGCGCTTGTGTTCATGCCGCTTTTGGGGGCCGGGGCAGGGTTGGTTTTCGCGTCCGTCCTTATCACGATGGCCGGGCAGGCGGGTGACATCGCCGAAAGCGCCATCAAGCGGCACGCGGGCGTCAAGGACAGTTCCAACTTGATCCCCGGCCATGGCGGGGTGATGGACCGCTTCGATGCGCTGATTGCGGCGGCGGTGCTGGCCTTTTTGCTGGCCCAACTTGGGTTTCTGGGGGTCTGATGCGAGTTTCGGTTTTCGGCTCCACCGGGTCCATCGGTGAAAGCACGTTCGACCTGTTGCGCACACGCCCCGACATTCAGACCGTGGCCCTGACCGGCGGGCGGAATGTGGCGCGGCTGGCGCAGCAAGCGCGCGAGTTGGGCGCAGAGCTGGCCGTGACTGCCTATGACGACTGCCTTGATGATCTGCGCGCCGCACTTGCAGGCAGCGGCACAAAGGTCGCGGCAGGCACCCAAGCCTTGATCGATGCCGCAAGCCGCCCCGCAGACTGGGTCATGTCCGCAATTGTCGGCGCGGCGGGGTTGGAGCCGGGCTTTCGCGCCCTCGCCCAAGGGGCGACGCTGGCGTTGGCCAACAAGGAGTCGCTTGTCACCGCCGGGCCTTTGCTGATGTCCGAAGCCGCCCGCCACGGAGCGCGCATCCTGCCGGTGGATTCTGAGCATTCGGCCGTGTTTCAGGCGCTTGTGGGCGAAGATATGGCGGCGGTCGAGCGCGTGATTATCACCGCCTCTGGGGGGCCGTTCCGCACATGGAGCAAATCGCAGCTTGAGGGCGCGACCCTTGCGCAGGCGCAGACGCACCCGAACTGGTCGATGGGCCAGCGTATTACCATCGACAGCGCGACCCTGTTCAACAAGGCGCTGGAACTGATCGAAACGCGCGAATTTTTCGGACTAAACCCCGCGCAGATCGAAGTGCTGGTGCATCCGCAATCGACCATCCACGCGTTGGTGGGGTTCCGTGATGGGGCGTTGATGGCGCATCTGGGAGTGCCCGACATGCGCCACGCCATCGGCTATGCGCTGAACTGGCCCGAGCGCGCTGCGCTGCCCGTCGCACGGCTGGACCTTGCCGCTATGGGGCAACTGACCTTCGAAGCCCCGGACCCTGACCGCTTCCCAGCGCTACGGCTGGCGCAGCAGGTCATGGACTTGCGTGGCCATGCCGGGGCCGTGTTTAATGCCGCCAAAGAGGTGGCCCTTGATGAATTCATCGCCGGTCGGCTGCGGTTTTTGCAAATGGCAGAGCTGGTCGACCGTACGATTGACACGCTTTTGACCGATTCTCGCCTGACTGCGCCGGTATGCGCGCTTGAAACCGTACAACAGATGGACCACTTGGCTAGGGTGACAGCGCGCGATATCGCGGCCCGGCTGGCCTGATACGACTAGATTGAAGGACATTCCTCTTGGACGCACTTGGCCTCTTGCCCGATTTTGGCAATTTCTTTGCAACCATCGCGGCATTCGTCGTGGTTCTGTCCATAATCGTGGCGGTGCACGAATACGGCCATTACATCGTCGGGCGCTGGTCGGGCATTCACGCCGATGTGTTTTCCATCGGTTTTGGCCCGGTGCTGGCAAAGCGCACCGACAAGCGCGGCACTGTCTGGCAATTCGCGGCCATTCCTTTGGGCGGCTATGTCAAATTCGCGGGCGATTCCGGCGCGACATCTGGAAAGGATGACGACGCCATGTCGGGGCTCAGCGCGGCGGAGCGCCGCCGCACCATGCATGGCGCGCCGCTTTGGGCGCGCGCGGCGACGGTGGCGGCGGGGCCGGTGTTCAATTTCATCTTTGCTTTCGCCGTGTTCGCGGGCCTTCTGATGTATGAAGGCATCGCGGTTGATGAACCCGTGGTGGGCGAGATCACCGAATTGCCCGCCGCGCCGTTCGGCCTGCAACAGGGCGACCGCATTCTGTCGGTGGGCGGCATTCAAACCGAAACCCTGTCGGATTTCCTGCGCGCGTCGGAAAATCTGCCCGCGCAAGCCGTGCTGGACTATACGGTTCTGCGCGAGGGTCAGCAACTTCAGGTCACTGGCCCGCACCCAATGCCGCCACTTGCGGGGGCAGTTGCCATGAAATCGGCGGCGCGCGAGGCGCGGATGCAGCCGGGTGATGTGATTACCGCGATCGACGGGTCCGACATCGCCACCTTTAACGAATTGCGTGAGAAAGTCGCGGCCTCCGAAGGCGCGGCGCTTGACCTGACGGTCTGGCGCAGCGGCGACGAACTGGCGCTGACACTCGTGCCACGCAGCACCGACCTGCCTTTGCCCGAAGGCGGGTTTGAAACGCGCTACCTGATTGGCCTAAGCTCTGGCGCGGTGTTCGATTACGGCACGCGCACCCCTGGCCTTCTGGAAACCGCAAGCATAGCGGCCAGCCAACTCTGGACGATCACCCGCACCTCGGTCGAGGGGCTGTATTACATGATCGTCGGGCAGATCAGCACCTGCAACCTGTCCAGCCCCATCGGCATTGCAGAGGCCTCGGTTGCCAAAGCCTCGGACGGTCTGGTGGAGTTTATCTGGTTTTTGGGCGTCATTTCGGTGGCTATCGGCTTTCTGAACCTGTTCCCGATTCCGCCATTGGATGGCGGCCACCTGATGTTCCACGCCTACGAGGCTGTTGCGCGCCGCCCCGCCAGCGATCAGGCCGTGCGCGTGCTAATGACGCTGGGCATGGCGCTGGTGTTGACCTTGTTCCTGTTTGCGTTGTTCAACGACCTGACCTGTTAAGCGGCGCGCCCTTGAAAACGCCACGCGTGCGCCACATTCCTGCCGAGATTGCGCAGCATATCCAAGGCACTGAATGGAGGCGCGCATGGCTTATCTGGATGCAGAATTCAACAATATCAGGCTGCTTTGGTCGCGGATCGGCGACCGGGTTCTGGTTTCTCTATTAGTCGCGTTGGCTATGGGTTTGGCCAGCTTCATTGCTATCCAGGTTGGGCATGGCCCGATCGTAATTACCCCCTGAAGCGCGTACTCTGAGGTGGTGCTTACGCATTCCGCAGCGGTCAGGTGCGGCTTGCGTATTCCAAGGGCAGGTTTCGGTGCTGCTTGGTCACTCCGCTGCCACGCCCGGCCCATGGCCGGGTCTTTGCTTTGACAACCCCGCGCTTAGTCGCTAGTCACAATGCCAAAATAATGCGGTAAAACGGGGCCCGAAATGCGCGGAATCTTTAGGATGCTGCCATCGCGCAAGGGGGGCATGGCACAGCGCCTGCGCTTCTTCTCTGCGATGGTTTTTTGTTTGTTGTCAGTAGGTTCTTTCACGGTTCCCAGTGCTGCTGTGGCCCAGAGCTACCAGTTTTCCAGCATTGAAATCGACGGAAATGTCCGCGTAGACGATTCTACCATCCTCAGCGTGGCAAGAATCGGTGTGGGCCAAACCGTGACCGCAGCCCAAGTCAGCGCCGCCTTTGGCAATCTGACGGCATCGGGCCTGTTTGAGAGCGTAGAGCTTACGCCGCGCGGCAACAGTCTGCTGATAGAAGTGGTGGAATACCCGGTTATTGGTGTGGTAAATTTCGAGGGCAACCGCCGCATCGATGACGAAGTTCTGGCCGAGGCGGTGCAAGTGCGTGCGGGCCGAGTGCTGTCGCCCAACGTGATCGAAGCAGATGTCCGCGCCATCGCAGAGCTTTACGCTCAACGCGGGCGCACCGCCGCCGAAGTCACGCCGCAGATCCTGCCGCGTGGCAACAACCGGGTCGATCTGGCCTTCGTTGTGCGCGAAGGTGACGTGGTCGAGATTGAGCGCCTGTCCTTCGTCGGAAACCGCGCCTTTTCAAGCTACCGGCTGCGTAACGTGCTGAACACAAAGCAAGCTGGCATTCTGCGCCGGGTTATCCAGCGCGACACATTCGTCGCTGAACGCATCGAGCTCGACCGCCAGTTGCTGTCGGATTTCTATCTGGCGCGCGGTTACATCGACTTCGAGATCCTGTCGGTCACGCCGGAACTGGCGCGCGAACGCGACCGGTTCTTCCTGACTTTCAACCTGCGCGAAGGGGAACAATTCCGCTTCGGTGAGGTTTCCGTCGTTAGCGAAGTTGAGGGCATTGAGCCGGCCGATTACGAACGCGAACTGCGCGTGCGTCCGGGCGATATCTTTGCGCCGGACACGTTGGAGATGAACATCGCCCGAATGGAAAGTCTGGCCGAAAGCCGTGGGCTGCGGTTTATCCGGGCCGAGCCGCGCTTTACCCGCGACAACGCCAATCGCCGCGTCAATGTGGAATTCGCCATCGTGCGGGGCGAGCGCGTCTTTGTCGAGCGGATCGACATTCAGGGCAACACCACCACCCGTGACGAGGTGATCCGCCGTCAGTTCCGCGTGGCAGAGGGCGACCCGTTGAACCCGCGCAAGATTCGCGAAGCCGCAGAGCGTATTCGCGCGCTGGGGTATTTCGCGGATTCGTCGGTTGAACCGCGTTCAGGCTCTACGCCGGATCAGGCCATTGTGGATGTCGAGGTGGAAGAAACCACCACAGGGTCTTTGGGCTTCTCGGTCAGCTACGGCGCGCAGCAGGGAATCGGTTTTGGCATCTCGTTCGCCGAGCAGAACTTCCTTGGCCGTGGGCAGCAGGTTGGCGCCAGCTTCAACACCGTCAAAGGATCGCGCGACATTTCGGTGTCCTTCACCGAACCGGCGCTGCTGGGCCGCGACCTTGCCTATTCCTTTTCGCTTGGCTACCGCGAAACCTCTAGCTTCAACGCGAATTTCGACACGCGCGAAGCGTTCCTGAACAATTCGCTCGGCTTCCCGGTGAGTGAATACGGGCGCTTGACCGTGCGTCAGGGCTTGTTGGCGGAACGGTTGACGGGGTTGACCCCTGGCACTGATTCCGATCGCCTGATCGATGACCAGACGGGCGGCACCAGCATCACCGGCACGTTGGGGTTCACCTACACCCACGACACCCGAAATCGCGGTGTCGATCCGTCGCGCGGCTGGATCTTTTCCTGGACGCAGGATCTGGGCGTCGGCAATCAAAACCGCCGCTTCCTGAAGTCAGAGGCGCGCGTGGGCTACGAAATGGCCGTGCTGAATGAAAACGTGACGCTGAAGGCCGATGGCCGGGTCGGTTTGTTGCATATGATCGACGGGCGGTCGCGCTATCGCGACCGGTTCCAACTGGCCAATGTCATGCGTGGTTTCGCCGCAGGTGATTCCGGGCCGCGCGATTTTGATTCTGGATTGGCCCAGGATGACGTGCTGGGCGGCACGCGCTACGCTGTCGTGTCGTTGGAAGCACAATTCCCGCTGGGTCTGCCCGAAGAATACGGGCTGAGCGGTGGTGTTTTTGCCGATATCGGCAGCGTCTGGGGGGTGGATGGTTTGCGCGCACCGATCGACACAATCGACCCGACCTCTCTGAATGACTCCAGCTCGCGTCACCTGCGCGCAACGCTGGGCGTGTCGCTGTTCTGGGACAGCCCGCTTGGTCCGTTGCGCTTCGACGTCTCGCGCCCGCTAAAGAAGCAGCCATATGACGAGTCGCAGAATTTCGACTTCTCGATCGTGTCCACTTTCTAAGGATGCACCGGCTGCGGATGATGATACTTAGCGCGGTCGCAGGGTTTGGCCTTGCGACCGCGGCTACAGCGCAGCAAGGGTCGGGCTTTTCGTTGGGCGAAACGGTCGGCGCTGCTGTCGGGGATGGATTGGTTCTGCGCAGCATCGATGAAGAACGACTGTTCCGCGATTCGCGCTTCGGGGAGCGCGTTCAGGCAGAGATCGATGCCGCCTCGCGCGCGTTGGAGGACGAGAACGCCGCCTTGCTGGCCGAGTTGACCGCGCGGGAAGAGGAACTGACCGGATTGCGGGAAACACTCTCGCCGGAAGAGTTTCGCGCTCAGGCCGAAGCGTTCGACCAGCGCGCAGAGATGATCCGTCAGGATCAGGCCCAAAAGCTCGCACGTTTCTCGCAATTCGAGGAATCTGAGCGCCGTCGTTTCTTTGCACGGACCGGCGCTATTCTTCAGCAAGTGTTGCAAGAGGAAGGCGCCCAAATTCTGATCGCGGCGCGTGCGGTGATTATCGGCATTCCTGAAATGGACATGACCGGCACCGCGATTGAGGCGATTGACGAGGCTTTGGGGGATGGCGGCGCGCCGCCATTCCCGCTGACCGCGCCGTGACCACGCCTTGCCAGCCGCGTCCCAGCTTGCTAAGCGCGAGCACCCGTGCTGTTTTGCCAGAGGATGACCATGTCTGAGACCCCGCACGCCACAGAGGCCGATCTGGCCACGATCATGAAAATCATTCCGCACCGCTACCCGTTTCTGCTGGTGGACAAGGTGCGCGACGTTGTGGCCCGCGAAAGCGCTGTGGGCATCAAGAACGTCACCTTTAACGAGCCGCATTTCCAAGGTCATTTCCCCGGCGCGCCCATTATGCCCGGCGTGACGATTGTGGAAGCGATGGCGCAGACTGCCGCCGTTCTGGTGGGTCTGACCATCGGTTTCGGCGAAAAGGCCCCGTTGGTGTATTTCATGTCCATCGACAAGGCGAAGTTCCGGCGCAAAGTGGTGCCCGGCGATGTGCTGGAGTTGCATGTGAAAGTGTTACGCGGGTCGACCAAGATCTGGAAGTTCGAAGGCACCGCAATGGTCGAGGGACAGGTTGCGGCTCAGGCCGAATTCGCGGCGATGATCGACGCTTCGGCGACGGCATAAAGGCAAAGCCATGTCAGCAATCGACCCAAGTGTAACGGTTCACCCGATGGCGGTGGTAGAAAAGGGTGCGCGTATTGGTGCCGGCAGTGTTATCGGCCCTTTCGCCATCATTGGCCCGGAGGTCACGCTGGCAGAGAATGTGACGGTCAAACCCCACGTGCATGTCACCGGCTGGACCGACATTGGCGCGGGCTGCACGATCTTTTCCTTCGCGTCGGTTGGCGAGGTGCCGCAAGACCTGAAATATGCCGGAGAGCGCACGCGGCTGGTCATCGGGCGCAACTGCCGCATCCGCGAAAATGCCACGCTGCATACCGGAACCGAGCAAGGCGGCGGCGTTACACGGGTTGGCGACAATTGTCTGGTCATGGCGGGCGCGCATGTCGGGCATGATGCGCAGGTCGGCAATAACGTGATTCTGGCCAATTATGCCGGGGTCGCCGGGCATGTGGTGATAGAGGACAACGTGATCGTTGGCGCGCTGTCGGGTATTCACCAATTCGTTCGAGTGGGCGAGGGCGCGATTATTGGCGGGGTTAGCCGCGTGACGCATGATGTCATGCCGTTCGGCATGGTCGCCGCAAGTGACGGCACGCTGAACGGGCTGAACCTGATCGGGTTGAAACGCCGTGGCATGGCGCGCGAGGATATCGCGGCTTTGCGCGAAGCGTATCGCACCCTGGCTGAGAGTGACGCCCCGCTGGTGGATACCGCGCGTAACATTGGCAGACAGACAAGCTCTGATGCTGTGCGGAAACTGGCCGCGTTCTTCACGGAAACGTCAGGCCGCAATTTTCTGCGTCCGCAATGACCCGGACGGTTCTGATCGCAGGGCGCGGAGCGTTGCCCGAAATCGTGGCCGCGCGGCTATCGCTGGACGGCGCGCCGCCGGTGCTGGCCGAGATGGAAGGCTTTGAAAGCCTGTCCTTGGCGCGTGACGGGGTAGAGCGCTTTCGGCTGGAACGCCTTGTGCCATTTCTGGACAGGCTGGTCGATCTTGGCGTGACGCGCGCCGTGTTTGCGGGTGGTGTGCATCGCCCGCGTCTGGACCCGGCATTGCTGGACCCCGCGACGATGCAGCTTTTGCCGCGGATCATGGCAGCGATGGGCCAAGGCGACGATGGCGCGCTGCGCGAAGTGATCGCGCTGATGGACGAATGGGGCATCACGGTGGTCGGCGTGCAGGATATCTGCCCCGAGCTATTGCCCGATCCCGGCCAGCTTGGCGCCCATGCCCCCAACGCGCAGGACCGCAAGGACATGGCGCGCGGGTTTACCATACTGGATGCCATGGGTGCCGTAGATGTTGGTCAAGGCTGTTGCGTGGCGCGTGGGCAATGTCTGGCCATGGAAGCTTTGCCCGGAACCGATGTAATGCTGGCGCATCTGGCCAATTTGCGCCCCGGTGCGTTGCCCGAAGGTGGCGTATTCTGCAAAGCGCCCAAGCCAGAGCAAGACTGTCGCATCGACCTGCCCGCGCTTGGCGTGGCCACGGTCGAGGGGGCGCACAGGGCCGGGTTGCGCGGGATTGCGGTCAAGTCCGGTGGCGTTCTGATGATTGACGCGCCTGCAATGATCGCCCGTGCGGATGAATTGGGACTGTTCCTGCTGGCAGAGCCATGAAAATCTTCCTGATCGCGGGTGAACCGTCGGGCGACGCCCTTGGCGCGGCGCTGATGGCAGGCTTGGCCGATCTGGCCCCCGGTTGCACATTTGCCGGTGTCGGCGGAGAGGGGATGACAGCGGCGGGCCTTGCCTCGCTGTTTCCCATGTCCGACCTGTCGGTCATGGGGTTGGCCGAGGTGTTGCCGCGTATGTCCCTGCTCCGCCGCCGCATTGCGCAGACCGCGCAAGCGATAGCCGACACCCGCCCTGATTTGGTCGTGACCATCGACAGCCCGGATTTCTGCCTGCGCGTGCTGCGCAAAGCCCGCGCCGCGCGGCCCGATTTGCCCGTGGTGCATTATGTGGCACCCTCGGTCTGGGCATGGCGGCCGAAACGGGCCGCACGCATGGCGCCCTTGGTCGATCATGTGCTGGCCCTGTTGCCGTTCGAGCCGCCTTATATGCAGGCCGCTGGCATGTCTTGCGATTTCGTGGGCCATCCGGTTGTCGCAGCCCCTCGCGCATCCGAGGCCGAGGCGCAGGCCATCCGCCAATCCGACACGGTGGTTCTGGCGCTACCCGGCTCTCGCGGTGGTGAAATTGCCCGGCTTGCGCCCCGGTTCGGGCAGGCTTTGGGACTCGCGCTGCCAAAGGGCGCGCAGGTGCTGGTGCCCACGGTCGCAGTCCAAGCGGACCATATGCGCGCAGAAGTGTCCAAATGGCCGATCCCAGCCCAAGTCCTGACCGATCCGGCGCAAAAACGCGCGGCGTTTCGTGCGGCAGATGTGGCGCTGGCCGCGTCCGGCACGGTCAGTCTGGAACTGGCGGCGAATGACACGCCCATGGTCATCGGCTATGATATGGCGTGGCTGACCCAACGCATTGCCGAGCTTTTGATTAAGCTGGATACCGTGACGCTGGTGAACCTTGTGTCAGAAACCCGCGCTGTGCCCGAATACCTTGGACGTAATTGCACAGCAGAAAACCTTGCACGCGCGCTGCGCGACGTGCTGACCGATCCGTCGTGTCAAGCCGCGCAACGCGCCGCCATGCGCTTGACCATGCAACGCTTGGGGCAGGGAGGGGAACGCCCCGGTCATCGCGCGGCGGCGTCGTGTCTGGCCTTCATGAATCGGATAGCGGGTGGTGGTCCAACACCAACGTCTTAAGGCGTTCTTCCAGAACATGGGTGTAAATCTCTGTCGTGCCAATGTCGGCATGTCCCAGCAGCGTCTGGATCGCGCGCAAATCGGCCCCGCCTTCCAGCATATGCGTGGCGAAGGCATGGCGCAGCACATGCGGGCTGACACGCGCCGGGTCCAGCCCTGCCGTGATCGCCATGTCTTTCAGAAGCAAAAAGAACCCTACCCGGCTTAGGTGGCCCGCTTTGCCGCGCGACGGAAACAGCGCCTTGGGTTCGGGTTTGCGCGCGGCGCGCAGCTTGCTTGCCTGCCGGTCCCATTCCGCCAGCCATGCGGCCAGCGCGGTGCGCGCAGGGTCTGACAGGGGCACCATACGGTCCTTGTTGCCCTTACCGTTTACCATGATCATGCGCGGATCGCCGCGCACCGCATTGACCGGGAGGCTGACCAATTCGGTCACGCGCAGCCCGGTGGCATAGAGCAATTCCATCAGGCAGATGTTGCGCAGGCGGTCGGCATCCGTGCGCCCGGTGCGGCGCGCAGCATCCAGCAATGCAGTCACTTCGGACGGGGACAAGGTTTGCGGCAATTTGGCGGCTTTGCCCGGCCCTGCAATCCGCGAGGCCGGGTCATTGTCGCGCCAGCCTTCGGCATAAGCAAAGCGGAACATTTGCCGGATGGACGCCAAGCGCCGCGCACGGGTCGCGCGCGCAAGTCCTCGCGCATCAAGGTCGATCAGGTAGGCCTCGATCTGGTCTTGCCCAAGGGTGGCGAAATCCAACTGCTTGCGCGCGCACCAATCCGAAAAGTCGCGCAAGTCTCGGCCATAGGCCATCAGCGTGTTGCGCGCCGCCCCGGCTTCAGCCGCCGTGGCTTGCAGAAAGGTCGAGATCCAGCGCATATCGTCCTGCATCTTTAACCACGCCTGTCCAGCAAAAGCAGTTCAATGGCGATTTGGCGCGCATCCCGCGTCAAGCCCAGCGCCAGCAGCGTGGCTAATCCGCGCTCGGCGGCCAGCATATCGCCTTGTGTTGCCCCGGCAATCTGGCCCAGCGAATCCAGCACCAGACGACCGCGCTCGTCATTGCGCAGCCACAGGCTTTGCGGCTGGGGCAGGGCAGGTTCTGCAAAGGCCGCCGCGATCACGGAACCAAAGCCGCCCGTGCTGACGGCGGGCAAACTGTCCCCCAACGCCAAGGCCATCGCCAACTGGCTTGTGGCTGTGTCGGGTGCGATCTGTGCTGCACGGTCCAATCGCTCTTCGGCCAGCAATAGAACGGTCCATTGTAAGGTGGTGGCCGTGCCAGTCAGGCTGTGAGGCGCAATCCGCTCGGCAAAAATCCGGGCAAAGGCGCTGTCCAGTTCGATCTGTTCGAACAAGGGCCAAGCGCGTATCAGCGCCGCACCGATGGCTGTTGTGTCGTCTTGATCCAAGGCGTCGTCCAGCGCCTGCACAGCGCGCACCCTGTCCCACACCCCGCCCGAAGCGGCGGCGCGCCGATGCGTGTAGATTCCCATCAGGCGGCCCGGCTGCATGACGCCAGTGCGGGTCAGACGTTCGGCTGCGTCAATCTGCGCCCGCCATCCGCTGGTGCCGCGCAAATCCGCATGGGCGAATGCAACGGGAAGTGTGCCGGTGCCGACCGGTTCACCCAAGGCTTCTAGAATGCGCCAGCCCATCGGGGTAAGGTCTTGGGGTGGAGCAAGATTTGGTGTCCCGTCCTCTTCTTCCAGAAACCGCGTGAGCAAATCCGCTTCGCTATGGTCCAGCCCACCCAAAGCGCGGGCCGCCCCAAGGGCGGCATAGGCAGATTGCCACTCTCCTTGACGCGCAAGGCAGAAAATGCGTGCCGCCTCGCCGTTTTCGGCAAAAAGCTGTCCTTGCAGGCGTGTGCAGGCGCGATCCTCTTCGCCCAGCAGCAACGCGATATTGAAGGCGCGGGCGTTCAGGGCCGCGGTTTGCACCGGCGCGGTTTCCAGCAATTGGGTGGCCTGTTCCAGCGCGCCAATCTCGATCAGCTTGTCCAGCCGCGCGGCCAGAAGCTGCCCGACCATGTCATCGGCGTTAAGCTGTGGCGGCGCGAACTCCGCCAGAAGCAGCCGCAGCAGAAGCCTTTGCGCGGCGGGCACCATATCCGGGGTCTGGCGGGCAATTGCGGCGATCACGCTGTCGAGCGTGCTGCCGCCCCAGACATCGTGCGGCAGACCAATGCGTGCGGCGGCAAACAGACCCGTGCTGTCCAGCGTCGATTTTGTCAGCGGTCGGGTGGTGATCCGGCCGCCCTCTGCTTCGGCGGGAATGTCTGTTTGCGCGCTTGGTTCCGGCAGCGATTGTGGCATCGTTTCGCGTGGCGGGGCCGCAGGGCCGATAGGTTGGGTCAGCGCCTGTTCCAGCCAGTCGATGGCAGAAAGGGGCGCGCCCTGCTGGCCTTGCGCCGCGACCGGCAGACAGGCCGCCAAAACAAGCGCCCCGATGCGGCAGGTCATCCGGCCTCCAGCTCCAGCGGGGTAGAGACCGGCGCGCGCTCTGGCGACAAGTCCCCTACATAGGCATAGGCCACCACCGCGATCACGGCGAGCAGCACAAGGATAAAGATCAGTCGCACAAGATATTTCATAAGCCTGTTCGTGCCTTCCGGTTGCCTCCCTTCACTGTCGTTTGGCGCACCGTGGGGGGTTTTCCTTTTGTCTCAGTGGCAATATCACGATCACGCAAGGGCAGGCCATGAAAACTTGGACCTGTGCAGATGACAAAGGCGTATTCGGCATGAAACTGCACAAGACCGTGGTGCTGGTCGGTATGATGGGCGCAGGCAAGACCGCCATTGGCAAGCATGTCGCGCAAGTGCTTGGCGTGCCGTTCCGCGATTCGGACGAAGCGATTGTCACCGCTGCACAGATGAGCGTGACCGAAATTTTCGAACGCGACGGCGAAGCGTTTTTTCGCGACCGCGAGGCCGAGATCATCGCGCGCCTGTTGCAGGCGACCCCCGGTATATTGTCGGTTGGCGGTGGCGCATTCCTGCGAGCCGAAACCCGCGCGCGTATCCATGAAGAGGGGGTGTCGGTCTGGCTGCGGGCTGATCTGGAGTTGTTATGGTCGCGGGTGCGCGCCAAGCCCACGCGCCCCTTGCTGCAAACCGAAGACCCGCGCGGCACGCTGGCGCGGCTTCTCGCAGAGCGCACGCCCTGCTACGCACAGGCCGATCTGATCGCCGATGCAGACCCGACCTATTCCATTGCCGATATGGCGCAGGCTGTGTTGCGGGAACTGGCCAAGCGCCCCGATGTTCTGGAAGGATACCAAGAATGACTGTTCAAATCGTCCATGTGCCGTTGGGCGACCGCGCCTATGACGTGGTCATCGGGCGTGGCCTGTTGGTAGATGCACCCCGTTACCTTGCGCCCCATCTCAAGCGCGACCGTGTGGCGATCCTGACAGAGTCCCGCGTGGCGGCGCTGCATCTGGAGACTGTGCAAACCGCCTTGGCGGATATTCATAGCAGCGCGCTTGTGCTTGAGCCGGGAGAGGGCACGAAGGCTTGGGCGGGGCTAGAGCAATCGGTCGAATGGTTGCTGGATGAAAAGGTCGAGCGCCGCGATCTGGTCATGGCGTTGGGCGGCGGTGTCATTGGCGATCTGGGCGGCTTCGCGGCAGCTGTGCTGCGCCGGGGCGTGCGCTTTGTGCAGGTGCCGACCTCGCTTCTGGCGCAGGTGGACAGCTCTGTCGGTGGCAAGACCGGGATCAACACGCGCCACGGCAAGAACCTTGTGGGTGCGTTCCACCAGCCCAGCCTTGTGCTGGCCGATATCGACCTGCTCGACACGCTGCCCGCCCGGGATTTTCTGGCCGGCTATGGCGAGGTGGTCAAATACGGTCTGCTGGGGGATGCCGCGTTTTTCGACTGGCTGGAAACCAACGGCCCCGCGCTTGCTGCGGGCGACCACGCCTTGCGTCAATATGCCGTGCACCGCTCGGTGCAGATGAAGGCCGAAATCGTCGTACGTGATGAGACCGAACAGGGCGACCGCGCGCTGTTGAACCTTGGCCACACCTTCTGCCACGCATTGGAAGCCGCGACCGGCTACTCCGACCGCCTGTTGCATGGCGAGGGTGTGGCGATTGGCTGCGCGCTGGCCTTCGAGGTGTCGGCGCGGATGGGCCTTTGCCCACAGGAAACCCCCAGCCGCGTGCGTGCGCATCTGCGCGCCATGGGCATGGCAACCGATCTGGCCGATATACCGGGTGACTTGCCAGACACGGACGCGCTGATCGCGCTGATGGGGCAGGATAAGAAAGTGCAGGACGGACGGCTGCGTTTTATCCTTGCGCGCGACATTGGTGCGGCCTTCGTCTGCGACACCGTGCCGGGCGATGTGCTGCGCGCGGTGCTTGACGATGCCTTGGCGGCACGGCGCTAAGGCTGGTCAAACTGGCCGCGCGCCTTAGCTTTGGTCAAACCGAGGAAAGGTCGTCCCCATGTTGCTGACACGCCGCTCGCTTATTGTTGGATCGTTGGCTCTTGCAGGCTGTTCGCGCCTGCCCGCCAGCCCTGATGGTCCGGTGCAACCTATTACACTGGAACAGGCTTTCTCGGGCCGCGCGGTGGGCGCGGGTGTGTTCCGGGTGGACCTGACCGGGTCCGAGCGCGGCTTCCGCGCGCGGCTGGATGGGCAGTTGCAAGGCGACCGGCTGACTGTGGTCGAGGATTTTATCTATGACGATGGTGAGGAAAATCGCCTGACATGGGTGTTCGACCGTGCGGGGCCGGGCCGCTGGACCGGACGACGCGAAGACACAGTGGGCGTGGCAGAGGTGGTCGAGACCGGCACCGAGATTCGTCTGTCCTACACGGCCGATTTCGACGCCAGCGGCGAGGTCACGCGGTTGGGCTTCGAGGATGTGATCTATTTCGGCCCGGATGGGCGCGTTATCAACGACGCTGTGGTGACGCGCTGGGGCTTGCCCGTCGCGCGGGTGCGGTTCGAGATGCTGAAAGTGTGACCATCACAGCAGCTCGAAGGCTTCTGAAAGGTCTGGCACTTGTTTCAATGCAATAGGCTGCATATGTATATTGACTGAAGGAATTTACCAGCACCGGAGACGACTTGAAACACACAAAGCCCAAACGCCGCGATCCGTTCGAGATGCTGGAGGATGGGATACAATCGGGCTGGCAAAGGCTCGACACGATCCCGCTGAAAGGCGAGGGTGAATTTCTTGTGCTGACCGTGTCCGGGCTTATCCGGTTGGCGCGGAACGGGAAAAGCGGGCGCAAACCGCGCAGGGCCGATGCTTACGGGCCAGAGCGAATGACGGTCAATTCCGTCAAGACAGGCAATTACCTTGGTGCCATGGCGTGGCGCTGGCCCTGACGCCCCAAGGGTTGTTTAGCGGATCAAATTGTAACGCTGCGCTTCTTCAAATACGTCAATCACGCGGGTTCCAGCTTTGATGCGCGCGCTGTGGATCATTCCTGCCGGGATGGTGTAACTGTCGCCGGGGCGATGGATTGCGGTGTCCTCGCCAATGGTCAGTTCAATTTCCCCCGCAATGACCGTGCCCCATTGCGCGCCATGGGCATGGGCGGGCAGGTCCATGTCTTGCAGAAAGGTGAAAAACACCACCAATCCTTCGAGTGAGCCGACGGCGCGCGCCTGCACCACATCTGCCGGGAACGGAATATCCAACCCCGGCAGCGCGTTTATAAAGTCGGGAAACACCACCGCTCAGACCCGCTCGACAGTGACCTTGCCGGCATCGAAGGCAAGGTAATCCTTCAACTGCGCGGCTTCCTCGGTTGGGTCGGTGATGGAATAGGCCGCATTCTCGATCAACCCTTCGGGGCTAGAGACATGGTAGAACGCGCCCATACCCCTGTCGTCGCATTCCAGCTTGCGCTCGGAGGCGTCCAGCACCGCGCCTGCGATATCTTCGCGCGGGAAGTAGATGACAAAGGGCCAGTCGCGCTGCAAAAGTTCCAGCGCGCGGGTGCTTTCGCCAATGACAGACCCACCAGCGCGGACAACCCAAGTGCCTTCGGCCGGATATATCTTCAGAATGCTCATCGGCATGTCGTATTCCCTTCAGTCAAATGCGCGTGTGGCGCAATGTCAATTTCCGGTCGTTCAGGCCGCCAGTGGGGCGCAGGCCATTTCCAGCCACGCACGGGTTTTAGATGTAACAAGCGGCGACACGGACATGCGAACGCGCGCGTGATAGGCATCTAGCCAATCGCGGGCGCCCGCGCTCAAGTCAGTCGTTACTATAAGCCTGCGGTCGATGGGGGCAAGCGTCAAGGTTTCGAAACCCAGCCAGTCACGCGGGTCCGCCCCGTCTGGCACTTGCGCTTTGCGCACTGCAACAAGGTTTTCAAGCCGGATGCCGAATGCCCCTTCGCGGTAATATCCCGGCTCGTTTGACAGGATCATGCCTTCGGTCAGCGGGACATGGCTGATGCGCGACAGGCGCTGCGGCCCTTCATGCACCGACAGATAGGCACCCACGCCATGCCCGGTGCCGTGGTCATAGTCCAGACCTGCCAGCCAAAGCGGGTAGCGCGCCAGCGCGTCCAGATGCCCGCCCGCCACACCGCGTGGGAACTGTGCCCGTGAGAGGGCGATCATCCCGTCCAGCACACGGGTGAAACACTGCGCTTCCAGCGTGCCCACCGGGCCAATGGCGATGGTGCGGGTAATGTCGGTCGTGCCATCCAGATATTGCCCGCCGCTATCGACCAGCATCAGATCCCCAAGGCTCAGGCGGCGGTTTGTCGCCTCGGTGACGCGGTAATGCACAATGGCCCCATTCGGGCCGGACCCTGCGATCGTGTCAAAGCTGATATCGCGCAAACTGCCGGTTGCAGCGCGGCATGCTTCCAGATGGCGCACAATGTCGATTTCGGTCACGACATGGGTCGGATCGGTCAACATCTTTTGCGTCTGGACGTCCAGCCAGCACAGAAATTCTGCCATGGCCGCGCCGTCGCGCAAATGAGCTGCGCGCGCGCCGTCCAGTTCGGCGGCGGTTTTGCGCGCTTTGGGGGCAAGACAGGGGTCTTGCATCGGGACAACCGCCACGCCGGCTTCGCTCAGAATATCGCAGACCGCAACGGGCACAGTCGCGCGGTCCACCCGCACTGGCCCGGTCAGGCTGCGCAGCGCCGGCTCAAAGGCCTCATGCGGGCGCAGGGCGATTCCGTCTTCCAATGTGGTTCCGTGAAACTTGGCAGCGTCCGTGAACAGGTCCACCCGTCCGTCATCATGCAGCACCGCCAAAGCCTGCACCACCGGCACGCGCGGCAAGTCGGCTCCGCGCAGGTTCAGAAGCCAGCAAATACTGTCGGGTTGTGTCAGCACCGTGGCGCTCTGCCCGTTTTGCGCCAGCGCCTGTCCTGCGTCGCGTCGTTTCGCGGCGCTTGACAGGCCCGCAAGTGTTTCGGGATAGGCCATGACAGCCCCCATTGGCGGGGCAGGGCGTTCGGCCCAGAGTGGGTCGATCGGGTTCGCGATGCGTGTCAGCGTCACGCCGCTTCCCGCCAAACCGCGTTCCAGCGCGTCAATCTCATCGGGGGTGTGCAGCCATGGGTCAAACCCGATCACCGCGCCATTTGGACAGGCCGCGCGCAGCCAGTCGGCGGGGCGGGTTTCGGGCCAAGGCACAATCTCGAACACATCGGCACATTGCCCGCGCGCCTGCACACGGTAGCGGCCATCCACGAACAAACCCGCGCGGCCCATCAGCGCAATGCAGAACCCCGCCGACCCGGTAAACCCTGTCAGCCAGGCCAGCCGCGCATCGCAATCTGCGACATATTCGCCTTGGTGTAGGTCGGCGCGTGGAACGATCACGCCATCCAGCCCCTTTGCCGCCAGTGCGTCACGCAGCGCGGCCAGCCGTGGTGGCCCGTCTTGCGGGCGCGAGGGGGTGGTAAAATTCTGAAACATCGGGGCCAGTCCTGCGCAGCAATCTTGCGTCCGATTGGTAGACAGGCCGCGCGCCCCGGTCAATGCCGCGCTTGCAAAAGACTGCCCCCCGCGCAGGGGCGCGAGGGGCACGGGTTGGTAGCACTCAAAGCGCTTAGTTACGATCTTTGTCCACCATCTTGGATGCGCCGATCCACGGCATCATCGCGCGCAGCTTTTGGCCAACCTGTTCGATCTGATGCTCGTCATTGATGCGGCGCGTGGCCTTGAAGAAGGGCTGACCAACGGAATTTTCCTGCATGAAGTCACGCACGAATTTGCCCTGCTGAATGTCGGTCAGAACCGCTTTCATGCGCGCCTTCGTCTCGTCATAAGGCAGAATGCGCGGGCCGCTGACATATTCGCCATACTCAGCCGTGTTGCTGATGGAATAGTTCATGTTGGCGATGCCGCCTTCATAGATCAGGTCAACAATCAGCTTCACTTCGTGCAGGCATTCGAAATAGGCCATTTCCGGCTCATACCCGGCTTCGACCAGCGTCTCGAACCCCATGCGGATCAGCTCGACCAAGCCACCGCACAGCACGGCCTGCTCGCCGAACAGGTCGGTTTCGCATTCCTGGCGGAAGTTGGTTTCAATGATCCCGGACCGCCCGCCACCGATGGCAGAGCAATAGGACAGGCCCAGTTCCATTGCGCGGCCAGTCGCATCCTGATGCACGGCGACCAGGCACGGCACGCCGCCGCCCTTGGTGTATTCGCCGCGCACGGTATGGCCGGGGCCTTTGGGCGCCATCATGATAACGTCTACGCCGGGCTTGGGCTCGATCAGGCCAAAATGCACGTTCAGGCCGTGGGCAAAGGCAATTGCTGCACCGTCGCGCAGGTTGTCATGCACGTATTTCTTGTAGGTCTCGGCCTGCAATTCGTCGGGCATGGTGAACATGATCAGGTCACACCAAGCCGCAGCCTCGGCAATGCCCATGACCTTCAAGCCCTCGGCTTCGCATTTCTTGGCGCTACTCGACCCTTCGCGCAGGGCGACAACCACGTTCTTCGCGCCCGAATCGCGCAGGTTCAGCGCATGGGCATGGCCTTGGCTGCCATAGCCCAGAATGGCCACTTTCTTGTCTTTGATCAGGTTCACATCGCAATCGCGATCATAGTAGACGCGCATGGCCGTCCCTCCATTGATGTTGCATTGTCGCGCAGCATAGGGGTTTTTGCCAGAAATACGTTTCAAACTTCAGATTATTCTATATATATCTGCAAATATCATTCTTCATATACATAAAACTGAAATATCCATGCAAATCGACGATACCGACCGCCGCCTTATACGCCAGCTTCTGGCCAATCCCATGGCTTCGACCGCCGATCTCGCCTCGCGTGCTGGCGTCACAGAGGCCACCTGCTGGCGCCGCCTCGACCGCTTGCGCGCGCGCGGTATCCTGCGCGGACAACACGCGGTGATCGACTGGCGCGCGCTTGGCTTTCAGGTCGAAGTCTCGTTGCGGGTGACGTTGGACAAAACCAACCCGCGCGCCTTTGACGAATTCGTCGCGCAGGCTCGCCTTGTCCCTGAAGTGCTTGAAATCCAGACCTTTCTGGGCCGGGTCGACCTGCGCCTCAATATTATTGCCCGTGACATGGCGCATTATCAGGACATTTACCGCGACCGCATCTTGACCCTGCCCCATATCGCCGATCTCGAAGCGCTGATGCACCTCTCCGATATCAAATCCGACGAAAGCCTGCCAATATGACCTTCATCTTGCCCGAAATACTCCGGGGTGAATGGGCCGCGCCTGCGGTCCAGAGGGGCAGCGCCCCTCATGCACGGCGGGTTGCACTATGATTACTCTCGATGATCTGGACCGCAAGATGCTGCGTCTTCTGGCCGGGGATGCGACCCTGTCGGCGGGGGCGGTGGGCCGCAGCCTTGGCCTCAGCCAACCCGCTGCGTGGCGCCGCCTGAAGCGCCTGCGCGACGCCGGCGCGATCGCGCGCCATCGGCTAGACCTCGACCTCCTGGCCTTGGGCTTCGGTGTGACGGTATTTCTTGGCATCACCCTCGCTGCAAAGGGCCGTGTCAGTCTTGCAGATTTCGAACGCGCTGTCTCCGCCATCCCAGAGGTGCAGACCGTGCAGCATGTGCTGGGCCTTTATGACTACCGCTTGCGCGTTGTCGCCCGCGACCTGTCAGATTTCGAGCGCGTCCTGCGCCGCCGGATCATGACCTTGCCGGGGGTGGGTGCGGTCGATGCGAATGTGCTCCTGAGCGAAGAACGCCTCCCCGGCCCCTTGTAGGCAATTGACCAACGCTCCCCCTTGGGGCATGACGCCCCTATGCTGATCTACAAGATATTCCGCCGCCCCGAATGGGATGATCTGAAAGCCAAGGGGGAAACCCTTGGCGCGCCCATCGACCTTGCCGATGGTTTTATCCATTTGTCGACCGCCGAGCAGGTGATGGAAACCGCTGCCAAGCATTTTGCAGGCCAAAGCGACCTTGTCTTGGTCGCGGTTGATCCCGACCAACTTGGCGCGGCACTGAAATGGGAGGTGTCGCGCGGCGGTGCACTTTTCCCACATCTTTACCGGCCATTAACCATGGCCGATGTCGTCTGGGATACTTCGCTGCCCTTGGGCGCAAGCGGCCATATCTTCCCACAGGGGTTGATATGAGCGTGCTCGAACGCCTTGGGCTTGCCGCCCTGCGCGCCTTCGATCCTGAGACTGCGCATGGATTCGCCATCGGGGCGCTGCAAGCTGGTGCCGCGCCTCTGCCGCGCCCGGTCACATCGCCCCGATTGCACACCCGCCTTGCGGGCCTCGACCTGCCGAATCCCGTGGGCTTGGCGGCAGGTTTCGACAAGAACGCGCAGGCGCTGAATGGCTTGTCGCGCGCGGGCTTCGGCTTTGTAGAGGTGGGTGCCGCCACGCCACGCCCGCAGGCTGGCAACCCGCGCCCACGCTTGTTTCGGCTGCCAAAGGATCGTGCCGTCATCAACCGTTTTGGCTTCAATAATCAGGGCGCAGAGGTCATTGCCATGCGCTTGGCAGCGCGCCCAAAGGGCATGGTTCTGGGGCTAAACCTTGGCGCTAACAAAGACAGCGCCGACCGCGCGGGCGATTTTGCGCAAGTGCTCCGCCGTTGCGGCGCGCATGTCGATTTTGTCACCGTCAATGTGTCGTCTCCGAACACCGAGAAACTGCGTGATCTGCAAGGGGCCGCAGCCCTTACAGCACTGTTGCAGGGCGTGATGCAGGCGCGCGCAGACCTTGCGCGCCCAATCCCGGTCTTTCTAAAAATCGCGCCTGATCTGAATGCGCAGGAACTTGCCGAAATCGCCGGTGTGGCGCAGGAAACCCAAATCGACGCGATCATCGCCACAAACACCACGCTCGACCGCAAAGGTTTGAAAAGTGACAGTGCGGGCGAAAAAGGTGGCCTTTCCGGGCAGCCATTGTTCGAAATGTCTACGCGCGTTTTGGCGCAACTCTCAAAGCTGACCGATGGCAATATCCCCCTCATTGGCGTTGGCGGTGTTGGCAACGCGGAACAGGCCTATGCCAAACTCTGCGCCGGAGCCTCTGCCGTGCAGCTTTACTCGGCGCTGGTCTATGAGGGGCTGTCGCTCGTTCCTCGCCTGAACCAAGGCTTGCTGGACCTGATGGCTCGCGACGGCCATGCAACTGTGGCAGATGTTATCGGCACTGGCCGCGCGGACTGGCTCTAGTCGTTCATCCTTGTAAAAATATCCTGGGGTGAATGAGGCCAACGGCCTCAGAGGGGCAACGCCCCTTAAACGCCTTCGGCAACCCGACGCTCCAGCCGTGGATAGAGGGCGCCCAGGAACACTGCGCGCAACAGGTTCAGCAGCATCAGTGCCGACCAGAGCGCGGGATTGCCGTAATCCGGAACAAAGACCCAAATCACGAGCGCATAAATGGCTACGGCCAGCACGACGGTATTTCGCATCTCGCGTGTTCCGGTCGCGCCAATGAAAATGCCGTCCAGCATGTAGGCAGCGCAGCTTGTCAGCGCCAAGGCCGCAACGAAGGGCAGGTAGGCGATGGCGGCGGCCTGCACATCGACATCACGCGCCATCATTGCGATCACGCTTGGCCCACCCAGCAGATAGATCACCGCGATCAGCCCGGCCATGACAAAGCCCCAAAGCCCAGCCCTTAGCCCCGCGCGGCGCATATCTGCCACGGCCCGCGCGCCTACGGCTCGGCCCACCAGCGCTTCGGCGGCGAAGGCGAACCCGTCCAGCCCATGGGAAATAATCATGAGGAATTGCCACAATATCTGGTTGGCCGCCAGCTCCACATCACCAAACCCGGCAGAGGTGAACAAAAACCCAGTCATCGCCCCTTGCAGCGCCACCGAGCGCAGCATGATGTCGGAATTGACAGACCACATCCGTTTCAGCCTTGCGCGATCAAAGACGCGCGCCCAGTCGCGCCATTGGTTGCCTGCGAATGCCGCGCGGCACAGCCACAGCCCCAAACCAAGCGCCGTCACCTCGGCGATCAAGGTCGCCGCCGCCACCCCCGCCACGCCCCAGCCCAGGCCCAGCACAAACCACAGGCTAAACGTTACGTTCAGCCCACTCATCCACAATTGTAGCGCCAGCACGCTGCGCGTGCGTTCCGTGGCGATCAGCCAGCCGTTCAGCGCATAAATTGCGATGGTCGCGGGGGCGCCCCAGATGCGGATGGACAGGTAGTCGCGGGCCAGTGCTTCGACCGTGTCGCTGGCGGGTGCGATGAGGAACGCGGCCTCCATCAAGGCGACTTGGCCCAGCACCATGACAAGCCCGGCCCCCAGCCCGATCATCACGCCGCGCGTCAGGATTGCACCGCTTTCCGCCAGATCGCCCGCGCCGGTGGCCTGCGCCACAAGCCCCGTGGTCCCCATGCGCAAAAACCCGAATATCCAGTAAATGCTAGTCAGGATTACTGCGCCCAGACCCACGGCCCCGATCGGCGCGGCCTCTCCCATTTGTCCGATAATGCCGGTATCGACCGCGCCCAACAGTGGCACAGCGATATTGGCCAGCATGATTGGAGCGGCGATGCGCAGGATGCGTCGGTTGGTGATCGGCTGCATGTCAGCCCGTCTGTGGCATCAGAAAATGCCCCGTTGCCTGTGCAAAGAGCCGCGCGCGATTGTCCTGCCATGCTTCGACATGAACGCTGGCATAGCGCCGCCCAGAGCGGTTGACACGGGCGCGCGCATAGCCGTCGCGCGGCAGGCCCGAGCGCAGGAAATCCACAGTGAAATCAATTGTTTTTGGTAGGCGCGGCAGGTTTTGCGCCATATCTTCCGGGGTCACGCGCCCTGCTTCCAGATCGGGCCAGATGGTGGCCCAGCTTAGTTCGATTATCGCAGCCACTTCCAGAAACGACGCGATCACGCCGCCATGAATGGCGGGTAATTGCGGGTTGCCGATCAGCTTGTCGTCATAGGGCAGGATGGCGGTCAGCTCGTCGCCATGGCGCTCAAAGTAGATGCCAAGGAATTGCGCATAAGGCACTGCGCCGACAAGGCTGGCCAGCGCGCTGTCGCGGCGTTGCTTGATGGCCTGCACGGGTTCGGGGGCAGTCATGGCTTGGCCTCTGTTGTGGCAAATGTGAAAGCCCCGGTGGCGCTGGCCAAGGGCGTGTCACCGCCGTCATGGGCGGTGGCGCGCACGAACGCGACGTTTCGGGTGACGTGGTAGCATTCGGCCTTTGCCACGATCCGCGCGCCCGGTGTTGCCGCGCGCATATAGTCTATGCGCAGGTCGATCGTCGCCGTTGTGGTCGCGCCGGGGTAGGACAGCACGGCCGCCCCGCCGCAGGTATCCATCAGAGCAGAGACCGCGCCACCATGGATAACCCCGGTCGCTGGATCGCCGACGAACCGCGCATCCCACGGCATGGAGATTTCGGCCCGTCCGCTACCCAGGTCGTCCAGCCGCATGGCCAAAGCCTTGGCGAAGGGCAGTGCGTTAATGAAGTTTTGGGCATTCATGGCCATGCTCCGCGAAACCTGACCTTATCTGCACGCGCAAGGCGGGCAAAGGCAAGGGGCAGCGGTTGACGTCACGTTGCCCTTTACGTTAACGTCAACCCATGATGTTCTGTAACTCTTACAGGGTGCGGAGCGTAGGCCTTAGCATGATTGGGATATGTCACATGCCTGAAGAGTTCATGACCATCCGCCAGATGTGCGCTGTCTTTGGCGTAACGCCCCGCACATTGCGGTTTTATGAGGCCAAGGAGCTGTTGTTTCCGCAGCGCGATGGGCAACACCGTCTGTTTACTCGCCGCGACCAAGCCCGGCTGAAGCTGATCTTGCGTGGCAAACGCTTTGGGTTCAGCCTGGAGCAAATTCGTCAGTTGCTGGAAATGTATGACCGTGACGACAGCGAATTGAAGCAACTGCGCAAAACCTATGACATTGCGCAAGAGCGCCTGGCCGATATGGAGCGCCAGCGCGCCGAGTTGGCAGATGCAATTTCAGAGTTGAAGCAAGACCTTGCTTGGGCAGATGACGTGCTGTCTCAGGCCGACCGACCGCGCGCTGCGGAGTAACGCCGCGCATTAAGGGAGAGAGAGAATGCCAAGCTACACGGCCCCTGTGGTGGATATGCAATTCGTGTTGCATGACGTGCTGAACATCGCCCAAAGCGATATTCGCGGCTATGATGATTTGGACCGCGCGACGACCGGCGCAATTCTGGAGGAAGCGGCGAAACTGGCCGAAGGCGTCTTGGCCCCGGTAAACGCAAGCGGCGACCGCGAAGGCTGCCGGTTGGAAAACGGGGTGGTTCGCACGCCCACGGGCTTTGCAGCGGCGTTCGAACAGATCAAGGCAGGCGGCTGGAACGGGCTGGACTTGCCGGAAGAATTCGGCGGCCAGAACCTGCCCTATGTCATGAATTCGGCTACCGGCGAATTCTTCGTCTCGGCCAATATGGCGCTGAACATGTATCAGGGGCTGACGCATGGCGCGATCTCGGCGATCCTTGCGCATGGCTCGGACGCGCAAAAAGCGCAGTATCTGCCCAAGATGGTGTCGCTTGACTGGACCGGCACCATGAACCTGACGGAACCGCATTGCGGCACCGATCTGGGCCTGATCCGCACCAAGGCCATCCCGCAGGACGATGGCAGCTATGCCATTACCGGGCAGAAGATTTTCATCTCTGCGGGTGAACATGACATGGCAGAGAACATTATCCACCTTGTGCTGGCCAAAGCCCCCGGCGGCGGCGCGGGCACCAAGGGCATTTCGATGTTCATCGTCCCCAAGTTCCTTGTCAACGAGGATGGCAGTCTTGGCGCACGCAACGGCGTGAGCGCTGGTAGCATTGAAGACAAGATGGGCATCCACGGCAACGCCACATGCGTGATGAACTATGATGGCGCGACGGGCTACCTGGTGGGCGAGTTGCACAAGGGCATGCGCGCCATGTTCACCATGATGAACGAAGCGCGCCTTGGCGTGGGGCTGCAAGGCTATGCCCAAGCCGCCGTGGCCTATGAAAATGCCGTGGCCTATGCCAAGGACCGGCTGCAAGGGCGCGACGTGACAGGGGCGAAAAACCCTGATGGCCCGGCCGATCCGCTGCTGGTGCATCCCGATATTCGCCGCGTGCTTATGGACCAGAAAAGCTTTGTTGAAGGCGCGCGCGCCTTTACCATGTGGGGTGCCAGCCTGATCGACCGCGCCCATCGGGGGCAGGACCCGCAGGCGGATGGTCTGATCTCGCTCCTGACGCCAGTGCTCAAGGGCTTCCTGACCGACAAGGGGTTCGACATGTGCGTGCAGGCGCAGCAGGTCTATGGCGGGCATGGTTATATCGAAGAATGGGGCATGTCCCAATTCGCCCGCGACGCGCGGATTGCCATGATTTATGAGGGCGCAAATGGCGTGCAGGCGCTGGACCTTGTGGGCCGCAAATTGGCGCAGGATGGCGGCAAACATGTCATGGCCTTCTTTGCGCTGGTCAAAGACGAGGTCGCGGGCACGGATGATCCCCGCCTGACCGACCTGCGAGAGGCACTGAAAGCGGCGTCAAAAGACATGCAGGCGGCGGCGATGTTCTTCATGGAAACCGGCATGAAAAACCCCAATGATGCCTTGGCGGGTGCGAGTGATTTCATGCATCTGTTTGGCCATGTCTGTTTGGGGCTGATGTGGCTGCGCATGGCGCGTGCGGCCTACGCGGCGCTGGATGCGGGCACGGGCGATGCGGCGTTTTATGAGGCAAAGCTCGCCACGGCGCGCTATTACATGGTCCGCCAACTGCCCGCCACCGCGCTGCACCTCGCGCGCATCCGCTCTGGCGGCGAAACCGTCATGGCGCTGGCAGAGGCTGAGTTCTGAAAGGATTGATTATGCCCAAACGCTTACGGCTGACCCGCCGCTTCAACGCCGCCATGACCGAAGACGGCTACCGCCGCCTGCGCCGCTTTGCGCAGGAAGCAGGGCTGGATGAAGGTGAGGCATTGTCCTTCATTTTCGAGAATTTCGATTCCGTTATGGATGCCGACAATCTTGGGCACCGCTTGCGCCTGTTCAACAGTGAGTTGGAGGCGCGCAAGAAGTGACAAGCCTTGGCGCAAACAGACGGGACGGGAGCCTCCGGCGGGAGTATTTTCGGCAAGATGAAGGCAATGCGCCCCGCTCCTCGGCAGATGCGCGTCATCGGACGCGGGGCGACTTCACCTTGCGCGGTCATCGGCTCTCCAAGCTGTCCCGCGCCTTAACCTTAACGGCCCGTTACTGAGGTTGGGCTTCATCTTGCTAAAAGTAATCACGACACGACATTGGCCAATCTTGGTCCGAGGAGGTAAACCATGACCGACGCTTACATCTTTGATGTTGTGCGCACGCCGCGCGGAAAGGGCCGCGCCGACGGCAGCTTGCATGAGGTCACATCGGTGCGCCTTTCCGCCGGGGTGCTGGACGCCCTGAAATCCCGCAACGATCTGGACACGCGGGCTGTGGAGGATGTGATCTGGGGCAATGCCACGCAGGTCGGCGAGCAGGGTGGCTGCCTTGCACGCACCGCCGTTCTCGCCTCCGAGTTTGATGAGCAGGTTCCGGGCCTGTCGATCAACCGCTTTTGCGCCAGTGGGATGGAGGCGGTGAACCTTGCGGCCAACCAAGTGCGCGGCGGTGCGGGCGCGGCCTATGTCGCCGGAGGGGTCGAGATGATGAGCCGCGTAACAATGGGCTCTGACGGCGCTGCTGTGGCGGTTGACCCCAGCGTGGCGATGGAGCGGTATTTCGTGCCGCAAGGCATTTCGGCCGATATTATCGCGACTGAATACGGGTTTACCCGCATTATGGCCGATGCGTTGGCGGTCGAAAGCCAGCGCCGTGCGGCGCGTGCGTGGCAAGAGGGGCGGTTCGACCGGTCCATCGTGCCGGTGCGCGACATGAACGGCCTGACCATTCTGGAGCGCGACGAATACCTGCGCCCCGGCACCGATATGCAAAGCCTTGGCGCGTTGAAACCCGCTTTCAAGGACATGGGCGAGGTGATGCCCGGCTTCGACAAGGTGGCGTTGATGAAATACCCTCATCTTGAAAAAATCGAACATATTCACCACGCGGGCAATTCGTCTGGCATTGTCGATGGGGCCGCGGGGGTGCTGATTGGTAGTAAGGCCTTTGGCGAAAAACATGGTTTGAAACCAAGGGCCAAAATCCGCGCGACCGCCAAAATCGGCACCGACCCCACGATCATGCTGACCGGCCCTGTGCCGGTAACTGAAAAGATCCTGCGCGACAGCGGAATGCAGATTTCTGATATTGACCTTTTTGAGGTGAACGAGGCTTTCGCCGCCGTGGTGTTGCGATTCATGCAGGCTTTTGATGTGCCGGACAGCAAGGTGAACGTGAATGGCGGCGCGATTGCCATGGGCCACCCGCTGGGCGCGACCGGGGCCATTATTATCGGCACGCTGCTGGATGAGATGGAGCGCACCGGACAAGGCACTGGCCTTGCCACCTTGTGTGTTGCGTCCGGAATGGGCGCCGCGACCATCATCGAGCGTGTGTAAGGGAGGGGAAGATGCAGGAATTTACCTACAAAGCCGATGCCGATGGCGTGGTGACGATCACATGGGACGTGCCGGGAAAATCCATGAACGTGCTGTCGCTGGAAGGGTTCGCGCAGCTCGACAGGCATATTGACACGGCACTGGCCGATGAGGCGGTCAAAGGCGTCATCCTCACATCCGGCAAACCCGATTTTGCCGCCGGGATGGACCTGAATATTCTGGCGACCGGAAAGGGCGTGGTTAATGAAGACCCGGCCAAGCAGATCTTCGAGGCGATCAACGGTATGCATGCGATCCTGCGCAAGATCGAACGTGCTGGCATGGACCCGAAAACGCTGAAAGGTGGCAAGCCGATTGTCGCAGCTTTAACCGGCACGGCGCTGGGCATCGGGCTGGAACTGCCCTTGGCCTGCCACCGCATTTTCGCGGCGGACACCCCGCGTGCCAAGATCGGCTTGCCAGAGATAAAGGTTGGTATTTTCCCCGGCGCGGGGGGCACAACGCGGCTGGCGCGCAAGCTGGGGGCAATGGGCGCTGCGCCCTTCCTGTTGGAAGGCAAACTGGTCGATCCGAAGCGCGCGAAATCGGCCGGGTTGATTGACGAGGTGGTCGCGCCCGAGGACTTGCTTGCCCGCGCGAAAGACTGGGTGCTGGGCGCGAAAGATGCCGATCTGGTCAAACCCTGGGATGCGAAGGGCTATAAAATGCCGGGCGGTGCGCCCTATCATCTGGCGGGGTTCATGACCTTTGTCGGCGCTTCGGCCATGATTAACGGCAAGACGCAAGGTGTTTACCCGGCGGCCAAGGCACTTTTGTCGGCAGTCTATGAGGGGGCATTGGTGCCGTTTGACACCGCACTGAAGATAGAGTCGCGCTGGTTCACAAGTGTTTTGATGAACCCGTCCTCCGGCGCGATGATCCGGTCACTGTTTATTAACAAAGAGGCGTTAGAAAAAGGTGCGAACCGCCCTGACGCGCCCGATGCCAAGGTCCGCAAACTGGGCGTTCTGGGCGCGGGTATGATGGGTGCGGGCATTGCCTATGTGGCTGCCAATGCCGGAATAGAGGTGGTGCTGATCGACGCGGCGCAAGAGGCCGCAGAGCGTGGGCGCGCGCATGCTGAGGGTATTCTGGATGCTGGCATTAAACGCGGCAAAGTGACGGAGGAGGGGAAGGCACAGGTTCTGGCGCGGATTACTCCAACTACGGATTATGTGGCGCTGAAAGGGTGTGATCTTGTGATTGAGGCGGTGTTCGAAGACCCTGCGGTGAAAGCCGAGGTCACGCAACGCGCCGATGCCGTGTTGAGCGAAGACGCGATTTTCGCCACCAACACGTCGACCCTGCCGATCACCGATCTGGCACGGGCGAGCGCGCGGCGCGCCAATTTCATTGGCATCCATTTCTTCAGTCCGGTCGACAAGATGGCGCTGGTCGAGATCATCAAGGGACGCGAGACGGGCGATCTGGCCGTGGCCAAGGCGCTGGATTTCGTCCGCCAGATTCGCAAGACTCCGATCGTGGTCAATGATGCGCGGTTCTTTTACGCGAACCGCTGCATCATCCCTTACCTGAACGAAGGAATGCGGATGGTCCGTGAAGGTGTGGCCCCGGCCTTGATTGAAAACGCGGCCAAGCTGATGGGCATGCCGCTGGGGCCGTTGCAGCTTGTGGATGAAACGTCGCTTGAGCTCGGCGCAAAGATCGCCAGGGCCACACGCGCCGCCATGGGGGATGCTTACCCGGATGGCGATGTTGACGAGGTTATCTTCTGGATGGTCGAGCAAGGCCGCTTGGGCCGCAAATCTCGGGCAGGGTTCTATGTCTATGATGATAAAGGCAAACGTCAGGGTTTGTGGCAGGGCTTGGCGGCGCAATACCGGCAAGCTGATGACCAGCCCGACCTGACCACCGTGCAGCACCGCCTGATGTTCGCGCAAGCGCTGGAAGCGGTGCGTGCCCTGGAGGAGGGTGTTCTGACAGATATTCGCGAGGGTGATGTCGGCGCGATCATGGGATGGGGCTTTGCGCCTTGGTCGGGCGGCCCGTTTTCATGGTTGGACATGCTGGGCGCGCCCTTTGCCGTCGCGGTCTGTGACCAGTTGGAAGCGGCCCATGGTCCAAGGTTTAAGGCACCGGACATGTTGCGCGGTATGGCAGAAGCGGGGCACCGCTTTTACCATTCAAAAGCTGAAGCGGCATAGGCTACACGGGCGACTCAGGCCGCCCGCTCTTGTTTCAGGCTGGCGGCCAGCGCACTGAGATCCGCATAAGGCAAGCGCGTGTATTCGCGTCTGGCCATGTGAGCACTGGCATCCAGCGGCGAGAAATCGCTTTCCGCGCGCGCAGTCAAAAGAGCCATGCCGCAGATATGGACAAGCTGCTCTTGCGGGAATGTCGGTAAATAGACGCGCAGATCGTTTTGGAGCGGCGCGCGGTGGATGCCCTCAAACCCGTCCAGCATAAGTGCCTGAATCAGAACAAACGGGTCGCCATATTGCTCTTCGGCGAAATCCGATTCGATGATGATTTCTTGTAGTGGCAAAAGTTCGATCTGGCGGCGGTTGCCCAGAACGCCCCGTGGCACAACCATGGTAAAGGCCTTGTGCGCCGGCAAATCACGATATGGAATAGTCAGATCGTGAATTCGCGTCATCGGCTGCATGCCGTTGTCGAAGGTCAGCACCATATCGCCGGGTTGCAGAGTTTCGATCTTGCGCCATCCGGTGCCGGTTGCCACAAGGGTGCCGGGCAAAAGGCCGTCCTCGCGCAACGCCATGGCATACAGTTCTGCGTCCTTTTGCATTGCGGCGGAAATCGCCTTCAAGCTGTTCGAGGTCGACATTATCTGCGTGTCGCGTGTCATGCGGAACGGGTTAGGGTGTGTCATCGCTGGCCTCCGAAGTCAGAACAAGGTTAACAAGCCAAGAAATCATGGCCTTTTCAGGTCGGGGATGCGCCCGAAGCGGGGCATGACCAAGGCAGGCCAAGATTTTCTCAATGCAACAGGTTGCGCTCGACCTGCCCTTGCAGTGCGGCACGGAAAACGCCATCGACTTGCGCAATCCGGGGCGTGTGATCTGCACCCACGGCTTGCATCTGGACCCAGTGCTGAAAATCCGTCACTTGCGCGGATGTCAGGCGCGGGTAAGCGATGGGATTGGTCAGTTGCTTTCGCCGTTCCGTCGCATGGCATGACAGCAAGGCAGAGCCATCCGCATGGATGATCTCTTCGCGGGCAAAAGCCAGCATGTAGCTTTGCACACCGGGTGCCAACAGGCTGCGTCTGATGCCTTTGTAGCCCTCAAGGTGTGCAGCGGCGACCAGCATGAATGGATCGCCGAAATGGGCCTCTGCGTAGGGGCAGTCCAGAAGGACAAGCTGGCTGGGCAGCAGGGTGATGGCGTGCCGATTGCCGATTGCATCCTTGGGCACATGCAGGGCGCGCGCCATGCTGCCTGTGCGCGGGTCCGGGCCGACAGGTGCGGCAAGGATGCTTTCCAGCCTGCGCATACCACGATCGAAGGTCAGGACCATATCGCCGGGAATCAGCGTTTCGACCGGACGCCAGCCGAAATCGGTTGCGATCAGCCGACCGGATAGAAGACCCTCGGCCAGACTGCCGAAATCGGGCAACAGTGCTGCTGGCGTGGTGGCGCTGGGCCAGACATCGCCGCGATCTTGCATGGTGCGATACCGCGCACAAGAACTGGTAACCGTAAGAAGTGAGGGTAACATGGGAAGTCCTCTCTTTGCGGTTGTGACGCATTTCAGGTTGCGTGCTCACACCATTAACGTGTGTTAACGGACAAAATCGGGGACAAACTGAGGTTTTTTCGCGAATTGTTGTCTTTGTTGTGCCATAAATCGCCCTGCGAGCAGAGGGCCTCTTGCAATTTCAGGTCTGTGTTGGTTACGACTGCGCAATAATATTGCGCGCGCCGGGCGGCCTGTTGCCCGGCCTTGGCACAGACCGCAATCAGGAGGCGATAATGGGCTGGCTGACGGATGAAACCGGGTTGGAACGCTGCGCGGCGAATTACACGCCGCTTACCCCTTTGTCGCATCTGCGACGCGCCGCCGACCTGTTCGGCCCGAAAGATGCGATCATCTACGGGTCCGACCGGCGCAGCTACGCGGAATATCATGCGCGGGTGTCGCGGCTGGCCTCTGGGCTGGCGATGCGGGGTGTTACGCCCGGTGACGTGGTTGCCACCCTCTTGCCCAACGTGCCCGCCCATGCCGAAGCTCATTTCGGGGTGCCGGCCTGCGGAGCCATCCTGAACGCGATCAACACGCGGCTGGACGTGGATACGGTGCATTATATTCTTGAACATGGCGAAGCGAAGCTGCTGCTTGTCGATAGCGCGCTGCTTGAGCTTGGCGAAGCTGCCTGCCAGCGGCTGGCAACCCCGCCGCTTCTGGTCGAAGTGCCCGATGCGCAGGCTGGGATTGCCGCAAGTGGTCGGCATCTGACCTACGAGGATCTGCTGACCGAAGGCGATGCCGGGTTTGACTGGATCATGCCGACCGATGAATGGGAGAGCATCGCGCTCAATTACACGTCTGGCACAACAGGACGGCCCAAGGGCGTGGTTTATCACCACCGCGGGGCATATCTGTCTACCTTGTCGCAGCCGATGTCTTGGCAAATGACCTTATTCCCGCGCTACCTGACCATCGTGCCGATGTTTCATTGCAACGCATGGTGTCATCCGTGGATGCTGCCTGCGCTGGGTGGGGCCATGCTCTGCCTGCGCGACGTCACGGCGGCTGGTGTTTATGACGCCATCGCACAGGAGGGCGCGACCCATCTTGCCGGAGCGCCGATCGTATTGCAGACGATCATCCACGCCAAGGAGCATGAACGCAAACCCTTCGACCATATTGTGCGGGTGTTCACCGCCGGGGCGCCGCCGCCAGCCGCAACGCTGGCCGCGATCGAACCCTTGGGCTTTGACGTGACGCAGGTCTATGGCCTGACGGAAACCTATGGCCCGGATACCGAATGCCTCTGGCATGACGGGTTTGACCATCTGACAGGCGATGACCGGGCAGAGGTCAAGGCCCGCACCGGTGTCGCCATGCCCTTCATGGACGGGGTGACGGTCATGGACCCCGACACCATGACCCCTATCGCCCGCGATGCCGCCGCCTTGGGAGAGATCATGCATCGCGGCAATGGCGTGATGAAGGGCTATTACAAGAACCCGCAGGCGACCGCCGACGCATTCAGGGGCGGCTGGTTCCATTCCGGCGATATCGCCTTCGTGCACCCGGATGGCTACGTCAAGATTGCGGACCGCGCCAAGGACATCATCATCTCTGGTGGCGAAAATGTTTCTTCGGTCGAGGTAGAGGGAGTGCTGATGAAACACGCCGCCGTGGCGCTGGCCGCCGTGGTCGCCAAACCGGATGAGAAATGGGGCGAGGTGCCTTGCGCCTGCATAGAATTGAAAGAGGGGCAGGACGTGTCAGAGGCCGATCTGATCGCCTTTTGCCGCGAAAGATTGGCCGGGTTCAAGACCCCCAAGCGCGTGCTTGTGATGGAATTGCCCAAGACCTCGACCGGCAAAATCCAGAAATTCGAACTGCGCGCACAGGTGCGTGACCTGTAAGCGTCTGGTCATGGCGCGCGGGCTGCGTTACTGAGCCTATATTCCCGAAACAGGCACAGGGTGCCATGACTGCGCTGAACAAGTATCGCAAACTCGAAGGTATCGGCCTGTGGTCAGCGCGGGTCGAAGACCAGCGCCGCGAGGTTGTGGTCAATTTTGGCGACGCGACGCTCGTGATTTCCGACAGCCGCAGTATGCAAGTGTTGTCGCATTGGTCGCTGCCTGCGGTTCGGCGCCGCAATCCGCGTGAAAGACCCGCGCTTTACAGCCCGGAGGGTGACGGCGCAGAAGTTCTGGAACTGGATGACGATTGGCTGATCGACGCATTGGAAGCGGTGCAGGCCGCGCTCGCTCCGCCGCGCGGCCTGCGCGACAGGCTGGGGCGCAAATCCTACGTGGTCATTGCAGGGCTTCTGCTTGCGGGGCTGGGGGTTCTGTTTCCCCCTGCGCTGGAACGCCACACAGCCACTGTGCTGCCCTCGACCACGCGCTATGCGATTGGGACAGCACTTCTTGAGCACCTGCAAGCAGGTGGCGCGCAGCGGTGCTCCGCCACGCAAGGCCGCGCCGCGCTCGAAGCGTTGCAACGGCAGGTGTTGGACCAGCCCGCCACGGTGCAGGTCATGCGCGACATGCCCGCCGCACGGGTTGCACGCTTTCCGGGTGGGGTATTCGTAATCGATGCCCGCCTGTTGGATGCGGCGGAAAGCGCCGAAGCGCTTGCCGGTGCCTTGTTGCTGGCCGAGGCGCGGTCGCGCGTCGGCGACCCCGTTGTGCCGGTTCTGGACCATATGGGCCTGTTCAAGACCTTTGGCTTGCTGACATCGGGTGCCGTCCCGAAAGAGGCCTTGGCAGGCTACCCCGAGGATGTCCTGCGCGCTGAGGCCCCGGCGCCAGATGTCGCAGCGCTTTTGGCGCGTTTCGAGGCGCTGGGCCTGTCTGCGCGCGCCTTCGCCGACAATGCCGAACCGCTGGACCCGGATGCCGGCCCTGTTTTACCGGCTTTGCGCGCAGGCGATCCGATGGCGGACGAGGCACCCTCGCGCGCGCTGTTGAGCGACGGGCAATGGGTCAGCTTGCAGAATATCTGCGCGTTCTAGGGGTTTTGGGGCATGATGAGCCCGCAAACTTACCCTTTTCCAATATTTGGCCGCTAGGTGCTGACATCTGCAATCGCGCGCGCGATCAGGTCCAGACAGCGCGAAGACGAAAAGCGGTGATCCTCGTCCTTGACCAGTTCCAGCCGCATGTCGGGACAGTCCGCGTGGTCCATCAGCTTCAGCGGAACAGAGGTCGCCACGGCCTCATCCTGGGTGCCTTGCAACAGCCGCACGGGGAAGGGCAGGGACAGGGGGCTGCGCAGCACAAGCTGATCTCGCCCATCCTCGAACAGGCGGCGGGTCAAGCTATAGGGCGCGTCATAGTCGTTGGGCAGGGTGGTCTGGCCCTTGTCCATGATCTCGGCGCGCTGGGCATCGGTCAGGCCGGGCCACATGCTGTCCTCGGTAAAGTCGGGTGCGGCGGCAATGCCGACCAACGCGCACACCCGCTCTGGCATGGCGCGCGCCAGTAAAAGCGCGATCCAGCCGCCCATGGATGACCCGACCAGAACTTGCGGCCCCTCGGTCAGCGTGGTCACAGCCGCCATCGCATCCGCCGCCCAATCGCCAATGCAGCCATCGGTGAAGGCGCCAGAACTTTCCCCGTGGCCGGAATAGTCGAAGCGTAAAAACGCGCGGCCCTGCGCGCGCGCCCATTCCTCTAGCCAGACCGCTTTGGTGCCGGACATGTCCGACATGAACCCGCCCAGAAACACAATTCCGGGGCCGGTTCCATCGGTCTTGTGATAGGCCAGTTTGCGGCCTTGCGCTGTGTTCAGATGTTCAACCATCGCCCAATTCCTTCAACCCGTAAGCTACCCAAGCGCCACCCGCTGCCATCACCGCGAACAGCGCCAGCGTCAGTTCCGCCCCGCCCAATGCCGCCAGCGCGCCGAACACGCCACTGGCCAGCAGGATCACCCCGATAATGGTATTTGCAATCGCGGTATAGACCGCGCGGCGGTCGGGCGTGGCCATGTCGACAATATAAGTCGAGCGCCCCAGCCGCACGCCTTGATGCGCGATCATCAGCCCGAAAAGCGCCAGCGGCATGGCCCAGAGCGTGTCCGTCAACCCCAGCGCTGCGAAGATTAGCGCAAGGACCATGGACGTCGCCCCGCTGACCCCCGTCAGCACCAGCACCATGCGCGAGGAGCGATCCGCCAGCCGCCCCCAGATATAGCTCGACACCAGCGCGGCCAAGGCCGAGGCCAGCACCAGCGCGCCCAAGCCTTGCAGCGCGTCATTGCCGGATGCCAGCACCACGAACCATGGCGGGGCCAGCGCGGTTGCCGTCAGCAGCCCCCGCGCGACGATAAAGCGCGCAAGCCCGCGATCCTCGCGCAGATAGCGCAGGTTCGCCAGCGCCGCTGCCGCGCCATTGCCGCCGCCCTCGGTTGCGCCGGGTTCCTCGCGCAGCCCCGCAAAGACCGTGCCCGCCAGAAACCACGCCAGCGCGGCGGCGATCAACGCGCCCGTGACGATGGCAAAGCGCGCCTCTGCCAGCCAGATCAGCGCCAAGGCAAAGGCTAATGCCACGCCTGCCGCCCATGTTCCTGCCAGCCCGGTGACGGTTCCGCGTTGGCCCTTGGCGACGGTCTTGCCCAGCACGTCTTTATAGGCGACTGAAGCCACCGAGCGCGACACGGCCAACACCGCCAGCCCCAGCAGGATCAGCGCGCCTGCCGTCGCGCCCTTTGTGGTCAGCGCGGCCAAAGCGATTATCGCGGCGCCCGCGCCTTGCCCCAAGCTCGCCGCTGCCCAGGCCCATTTGCGCCGCGCCATGGCGCGAATGCGCGCGGCGGTGAACAGTTGCGGTAACAGTGCGCCCGCCTCGCGAATGGGCACCAGAAAGCCGATCATGGCGGCGGGCGCGCCCAGATATGTCATCAGCCAAGACAGCACCAGTTTCGGGTCCACAAGCCCATCGGCGGATTTGTTCAGCCCCAAGGCCAGCGCATGGCGCAGGAAGCTGCCGGGCTGCACCTTGCAGGCGGCGTCGGATATGTCGCGGCATATACGGCCCTCATCTTCAGAGGTCAGCATCTCATAGGCGCGTTGCACGGCGGGGCGGGTCATCTTTCGTCCTTGCTGTTTCTGCTAACTTGACTTTCCGCGCGCCCAAGGTCAAACCCTGCGCCACATATAACCCGCAACCGGGCGTTCCGTGGGCGCCAAACAGACGAGGACCGGCTTATGGCCCAGATTTTCCTGACATTTCCCGATGGCAATGCGCGTGCCTATGACGCTGGCGTGACCCCTGCCGAGGTGGCCGAGAGCATTTCCAAATCCTTGGCCAAGAAGGCCATTTCCGCAACCGTGAACGGCGCGCATCACGACCTGCAATGGCCGATCATGGCAGATGCCAGCATTGCCATTCACACCATGCAGGACGACGGCCCCGCGCTGGAGCTGATCCGCCACGATCTGGCGCATATCATGGCGCGCGCGGTGCAAGAGATTTGGCCGGATGTGAAAGTGACCATCGGCCCGGTGCGCGACAAGGGCTGGTTCTACGATTTTGACCGTGCGGAACCGTTTGTGCCCGAAGATTTGGCGCAGATCGAAGAACGGATGCGCAAGATCATCAACGCGCGCGAGCCTGTGCGCACGGAGGTTTGGGACCGCGCCCGTGCCATTCAGCATTACAAGGACGCGAATGAGCCGTTCAAGCTGGAACTGATCGACCGCATCCCCGATGGCGAAGACCTGCGGATGTATTGGCATGGTGATTGGCAAGACCTGTGCCGTGGCCCGCATTTGCAAAACACCGGCCAAGTGCCGGGCGATGCGTTCAAACTGATGAGCATTGCCGGCGCCTATTGGCTGGGCGACAGCACGCGGCCCATGTTGCAGCGCATTTACGGCGTGGCGTTCAAGAACCGCAACGACCTGAAAGCGCATCTGACCATGCTGGAAGAAGCGGCCAAGCGTGACCACCGCCGCTTGGGGCGCGAGATGGACCTGTTCCACATGCAGGAAGAGGCGCCGGGCCAGATTTTCTGGCACGCGAATGGTTGGAGCATCTACACCACGCTGCAAGACTATATGCGTCGCCAACAGCGTCGCGGCGGCTATGTCGAGGTGAACACGCCCCAAGTGGTGAACCGCAAGCTGTGGGAAGCCTCGGGGCATTGGGAGAATTACCAAGAAAACATGTTCATCGTCGAAGTGGATGAAGACCATGCGCGCGAGAAAACCATCAACGCGCTGAAACCCATGAATTGCCCCTGCCATGTGCAGATATTCAACGTGGGCCTGAAAAGCTATCGCGATCTGCCCTTGCGCATGGCCGAATTCGGGTCGTGCAACCGGTATGAGCCCTCGGGCGCGCTGCATGGCATCATGCGGGTGCGCGGCTTTACGCAGGATGACGCGCATATCTTCTGCACCGAAGCGCAGATCGAAGCGGAATCGAAGAAATTCATCGAATTCCTGTCGGGTATCTATGCCGATCTGGGTTTCGACCAGTGGCGCATCAAGCTGTCCACCCGGCCAGAGCAGCGCATCGGCACGGAAGAAAGCTGGGATTACGCCGAGGACGCCCTGGCAAAGGCTGTGGTCGCGGCGGGCCATACCTACGAGATTTTCGAGGGCGAGGGTGCGTTCTACGGCCCCAAGTTGGAATTCGTGCTGACCGATGCCATTGGCCGCGACTGGCAATGCGGCACGCTTCAGGTGGACCCGAACCTGCCCGAACGTCTGGAGGCCAGCTATATCGGCCAAGACGGCGAAAAGCACCGCCCCGTCATGCTGCACCGCGCGGTTCTGGGGTCGTTCGAGCGCTTCATCGGCATCCTGATTGAAAACTTCGCGGGCAAGCTGCCCTTGTGGCTGGCCCCGCGTCAGGTGGTGGTCGCTTCCATCGTGTCAGACGCGGACGACTATTGCCGAGAGGTAGTGGCGGCCCTGCAAGCCGCCGGGCTGCGGGCAGAGTTGGACCTGCGCAATGAAAAGATCAATTACAAGGTCCGTGAACACTCATTGGGCAAGGTGCCGGTCATTTTGGCCATAGGCGCGCGCGAGGTCGAGGAACGCACTGTGTCCGTGCGCCGCTTGGGCGATAATCGGACCCAGACGCAGGCGCTGGATGCGCTCGTCGCGGACTTGGTGGCCGAAGGCACGCCGCCCGACCTGCGTTAAGTCTTACCTCTGGCGCAAGCGTTCCAGAATTGGCCCGTCCAGCACGCGGGCCAAGGCTGCGCCCAGCCCCAGCGCGGTCAGATCGGCCAGCCAATCCATGCCGCCCCCTGCAAGGGCGGTCAGGCCAAGGCGTGCGACGATAAGAACCGCAACCAGAAACAGCGCGGGGCGTGTGCCCATAAGCGCGGCATATGCTCCGGCCAGCGCAAAGATAATCGGGTAGCCGCCGATCAGCCACGCGCCGGGGGCAGCCACCAAGCCGAAGGCCACACCGCCTGCTACCTGCGCCAGCAGCAGCAAAACCAGCACTTTCATCGACCCCAGCCGCTCGGCGCAGGCTTTGCCCAATGCGGCGGTGATGACGACCACAAGCGCGGCCTGCATTGGGCCCAGGTGAACGAAGCCATAGACAAGGTAGCGCCAAAGCCCTTCGGGGGGATACTGCCCGCTTTCCCACATCCAGCCCTGCAATTCGGGGCTGATACCAAAGGCCACCAGCGCCTGTGCGCGCCAGCCAGCGCTACCGGCCCAGTTGACCAGCCCATGCGCGCCAGCCCACAAGACCAATTCCACCCCGGCAATTGCAAGCGTCAGCAGCCACACCGCCCAAGGGAGCGGGTTCAAAAGGGGTGCGGGGCGGGACTCGTCGCTCACGGATCGGCCTTGGTTGACGTTATCGGCCCCCAAGGCTAAGCGATTGCCAACAGCTTTTCCAGCACGGAGCGCCGCCTCATGTCCGATACGCCCAAGGCTTTTCCGCCGCGCATTTTTTCCGGTATCCAGCCCTCGGGCGGGTTGACGCTGGGCAATTACCTTGGCGCGCTGAAACGCTTTGTCCAGGCGCAGGACGATGGCACCGAAACCATCTATTGCATGGTTGATCTGCACGCGATCACCGTTTGGCAAGACCCGGCGAAGCTGCGCCACGCGACGCGCGAACTGGCCGCCGGGTTTATCGCGGCAGGCATTGACCCGGCGCGGTCCATTCTGTTCAATCAAAGCCAGGTTCCCGCTCATGCGGAATTAGCATGGATTTTCAACTGCGTGGCCCGCATGGGGTGGCTCAAGCGCATGACGCAATTCAAGGACAAGGCGGGCAAGAACGCCGAAAATGCCAGCGTCGGCCTGTTCGCCTATCCGGCGCTGATGGCGGCCGATATTCTGGCCTATCACGCCACGCATGTGCCTGTGGGCGAGGATCAGAAACAGCATCTGGAATTGACTCGCGACATTGCAGCCAAGTTCAACCATGATTTCGGGGTCGAATTTTTCCCCATCGTGGAGCCTGTCATCGAAGGCGCGGGCACCCGTGTCATGTCCTTGCGCGACGGCACCAAGAAAATGTCGAAATCCGACCCGTCGGATATGAGCCGTATCAACCTGACCGATGACGCCGATGCGATTGCGCAGAAACTGCGCAAGGCGCGCACGGACCCGGAACCCTTGCCCGACACGCTGGACGGGCTGGCAGAACGCCCAGAGGCGCGCAACCTTGTGAATATCTATGCCGCTTTGGCCGATATCACCCCAGAGGATGTGATCGCGCAATATGCCGGGCAGGGCTTCGGCGCGTTCAAACCGGCACTGGCCGATCTGGCTGTGGACAAGCTTGCCCCCATCAACGCGGAAATGAGCCGCTTGATGCAGGATGTGGCGGAAATTGACCGTATCTTGGGGGATGGTGCCGCGCGTGCAAACGCGATAGCGCAGCCGATTCTGGAAGAATGCTATGACATCGTGGGCCTGATCCGCGCGGCCCGGTGACTTGGCCGCGCCGCTCTTGCTTGACCGCGCAGGGCACCACCACACGCGATGCAGACGCGCAACAGCCCTGCGTCCCCACGCGGTCGTGACTTGCTATTCTGCGCGCTTCGGCGGCATGGATGTTTCAAATGCGATAAAAGGAATATGGCATGACTGACAAATTAACGCGTCGCGCACTTCTTGGCTCGGGGGCCATTGTTCTTGGTGGCTTGGCGACACCGTCAATCTTGCGTGCTCAGGCGGTGCCAGACTACGAGGCCGAACAGAATATCCGCACCGCACCGCGTAATGTGATGGGCTTCCGCAATCATCATTGGAAGGACCATTTCAAGACGCTGCGCAAAGGCGCCATCCTGTGCGACACCTATTCGCGCGCGGTTCATTTCTGGTCCGAGGATGAAAGCACCTACCTTGTGCATCCTTGCTCGGTGCCGATGTCGGAGGAGTTCACCAAACGTGGCTATACCGAAATCACGCTTAAGCGGTTCGAGCCGACATGGATTCCCACCCCTTCCATGCGTGAGCGTGATCCGTCTTTGCCCGCGCGCGTCGAAGGTGCGGACCCGCGTAACCCGCTGGGGTCGCGTGCGTTGAACCTAAGCTGGCAGTATTACCGCATTCATGGCATCGACAACCCCGCCAAGATCGGGCGTCGGGCGTCGAATGGCTGTTTCGGCATGCTGAACCAGCATGCTGAAAATCTGTATGAGATCGTCGAGGTCGGCACGCAGGTTCGGGTTATCTAAACCGGTTTTGCGCAATATCTCAGCCCCGGTCTTTGGCCGGGGCTTTTTCATGTGTTACGCCACCGCGCGCACCAGCCGCGCGCGGGCTTCTGGCAAGGGTTTGTCCATAGCGCGCGCCAGCCAGTCGTTCAGGAAATGGCCGCTTAGTGCCAGCGCCGCTTTCAGCCCTTCGGCATCAAGTCCACCGTCTTTATGCAGGCCCGCCGGGAAGGGCAGCAGGCGCGCGGCGTAATCGCCTGCACCCTCTGCCGTGACCGCGCGGCCCGTCCGCGGGCTGACATAGGCCAGCCCTTCTGTCGCGCCCGTGACCGCGCATTGTGCAAGGTCCAGCCCGTAGCCTGTTTCCTCCAGCAAGGTTAGTTCCCAAAGCGCGTAGTCATGCAACCAGCCAGGATGGCCCAACCGGTCGAGCACCGCGACCGTGTGCCGATAGAATTCGGGATAGGGCTGGCGTTCGGGCAGCGCGTAGCGGGTCAGCGCGCAAACCGCACCCAAGCCCAACAGCGCCAGCCGGTCGGACAGCAACGCGCCCGCGCGCCCGCGCAAGGGTTCCACGGTGAAACTGCCCAACTGGCTGTCCAGACGCGCGCGCCATGTCGCATCCAACTGCGCGCCCGGTTGCAACAGTGGCGCCATCTTGCGCGAAGCCCCGCCACGCAAAGCCCCGCCATAGCGGCCATGCAGCCCGCTGAACAGCTCGATCAGCGCGGTGCCTTCGCCCAAGGGGCGGCTTGCCAGAAGGATACACTCGTCGCGCCATTCCATGCTGCAAGCGTTGGCCTAATCCGCCGCGCCCGGCAAGGGGTCACGCGGCCAGATAAGCCGCGCAGCCTGTCAGGGCGGCAAAATCATCCTCGACCAAGGCCACAGGGAACTGTCCCACCAGGTCGGAAAACCGGCCCATATCGGTGAAGGCTGCGTCATAACCGAAGCGCGCCATAAATGGCGTGAACGCCCGCGCAACGCCACCAATGTAATATATGCCGCTAAAGGGCAGCGTGGTCAGGGCAAGATCGGCGGTGTATTGCGCCAGAAGGCGGACGTAATGGCGGCCGACACTGGTGGCCAGCGTGGTGCATTTGCCCATGTCTTCCATTATCGCGCTGGCGCTAAGCGCCGGGGCACCGCCCGCGCGCTCAGCGTGATAAGCATAAAGCCGCTCCAACCCCGACCCGGCCAGCACATCTTCGACCGACGCAAAACCGCGTCGCGCAACAAGCCAGCGGGCAAGCTGCTGATCTTCTTCATTCTGTTGCGGCAAGTGAATATGCCCGGCTTCGGCGGGGGGCACGATATACCCCGCGCCCGCAGGGTAAACCGGTGCGGCATTCACACCCGTGCCAAGCCCGATGACCAGCCGCGTGCCGCCTTCGGGCTGGCCTTCGCGGATCATGCGCAGGTGTTCGGCAGGCAAATGCGGCAGGGCGTGGCCTTGCGCTTGCAGGTCGTTCAGAAGGGCGACATGTCGAATACCGGTCATGCGGGCCAGTTCATCCGCCTGCATGGTCCAGCCCAGATTGGTCATAGCACCCGAGGCACCGCGCACCGGCCCGGCCAGCGCAATCGCCGCGCGCGCGGGCAGGCTGCGATGTTTGGACAGGTATTCGGCCAGCACCGTTTCCAGCCCGGAATGCTCTGCATTGCGGAAGCGTTCGGTCGTGCCCGCGATAAGCGTCGTGCCGCGTGCGAGTGCCACGCGTGTATTTGTGCCGCCAACATCGGCGACCAGAACCGGAGCGTCTTTATCTGCCATGTGCTACCCTTGGGCTGCGCGCCTGCGCGGCTTATGTTCGCGCTAACGCCTCTTGCAATGCCTGATAAGACGCTTTTGGGCGGCGTTGCAAGCTCTCGAAATCGACATGCACCAACCCGAAACGCTTTTCATAGCCAAGGGACCATTCGTAATTGTCCAGCAACGACCAGATAATGTAGCCCTTCAGGTTGGCACCCATGGCCATGGCGGCCTTTGCGGCATCCAGATGCACGTTCAGATAGGCGATGCGCGCATGGTCGGGCTGATCGGGGCTGTCCGGGTTCGCCATGCCGTTTTCTGTAACGTATAAGGGCAGAGTCCCGGCATATTCGCCGACGAAATGTAGAAAATGTGCAAGTCCGTCGGGGCAGATTTCCCACCCCATCTGAGTTTTCGGCAAGTCGCCCACATGTTCGGACAGATGCGGCCATGCGCTGGCCGGGTCATGCGCGATGTGTTTGCAGGTGTAATAATTCAGCCCCAGCCAGTCGAGCGGTTGGCGGATTGTCGCCATGTCGTCTTGCCAGCCTTTAGGCAGATGCGGGCCAAGCCCCTCCAGCACGTCGGCGGGGTATGCGCCGTTGAACATGGCCCCGATGAACCAGCGATTGTAAATGCCGTCATAGAGCTGCGCCGCGCGGCGGTCGGCGGCGCTGTCGCTGAGCGGCAGGGCGTATTCGAAATTGCACACGGCACCCAGATTGGTCATGCCAAGGTCGCGCATCACTTGCGTGGCGCGCCCATGCGCCAGACCGATATGGTGCATGGCGCGGGCGGTGGCGCGGATATCGCGCAGGCCGGGGGCATGCGCGCCCATGAAATGCGACAGCCAGCCAACGCACCAAGGCTCATTTATCGGCGCCGCCGACCAGATACGGTCGCCGATCCGTTCGCACAGGACCTGCGTGTAATCCGCAAACCAGCCCGCAATGTCACGGTTGCGCCAGCCGCCCAGATCGGCCAAGGCCGAGGGCAATTCCCAATGATACAGTGTTAGCGCGGGCTTGATGCCGCGTTCCAGCATCCCGTCCACGAGCCTGTCGTAAAAATCAAGACCCTCGGCATTCACCGCCCCGCGCCCATCGGGCAGCACGCGCGCCCAAGATGCGGAAAAGCGGTAAATGTCGAACCCGGCAGCGGCGATCAGATCCAGATCCTGCTCCCATATGTGGTAATGGTCGCAGGCGCGGCCCCCGTGTTCGGCGCGCACCACATTGCCGGGCGTGGCGGCGAAATCATCCCAATGGGTGCGGCCCGCACCGCCAAAGCCGTGCCCTTCTATCTGATAGGCAGACGTTGCCACACCGAACAGGAAATCGTCGGGGAAATCTGCGCGCGTATGCGTGAAGTCGGTCATGTGCGGTGTCGTCCTGTGCTGTCGCCCAGCACCAGCCGGGTTTCCATAAGATGTGTGATCGGGCCTTGATCCGGATCGCGGACCAAGGACAACAACATGTCCGCCGTCTTGCGCCCCGCCGCGCGGACCGAGGAGCAAGTGGCGGTGAATTGCGGAACCTCCAACCCGTTGGGCATGTAGGACAGGTCGTCGTCATGCGTAATGACGGACACGTCGCGGCCCAGTTGCAACCCGGCGTCGGTCAGGGCGCGGCGCAGCCCGTAAGCCACGACCATCGAGGATGCAAGGAAAGCCGTGGGCGGATCGGGTAGGCGCAACAGCTCTCGGCCAGCCTGATGGCCATATGGCTCTGTCATTTCGGCACTGCGCATCAAGTCGGGGCAGGGGGCAATTCCAGCCACGGCCAAAGCATCCAGATAGCCCATGCGCCTGCGTAGCGCGAAATCCATCGATTCCAGCCCGTTCACAAGCGCAATGCGGTTATGCCCCAGCTCTATCAGCAATTCCGTCGCGCGCCGGAACGACCGGCGATTGTTGATGTCCAACCAAGAATACGGAGTCTGCACCCCTGAACTGCGGCCATGCACCATGAAGGGCAGGCCCAGATCCTGCAATAGCGTGATACGATCATCATGCAGGCGGGGGCCGTGAACCAACAACCCGTCAACCGACCCGCGCGCGACAATGTTGCGATAGGCGTTTTCTTCCTCGTCATCGGGAACGACACTCAGGACCATGTCATACCCGGCGCGGGAATAGACTTCGCCGGCACCGGCAATGAAATCCGCGAAAATAGGGTTCACGATCTCATGGCTGGTCGAGATGGGGATGATATGCCCGATCGCGCGCGATTGCCCGGTGGCCAGACTTTTGGCGCGGGTATTGGGATGATAATTTGCTGCGCGCGCGGCATCGAGGACGCGCTGACGCGTTGATTGATTCACCTCCGGGTAGCCATTCAGCGCGCGGCTGACGGTGGTCGGCGATAGCCCCAAGCTGGAGGCCAATTCCTTGAGTGTGACGCCCATGATTTGTTCAAACCGCATTGGAGATTGGCGCAGAGGCTAATCCGAAACGGTCTGAGATGAAAAGGCAAATATTCATTGCCCAAGATGCTGCACCTGCGAAATGACTATAAAAACAAGGGTTTTAACGAAATTCTCAATTGACAGGTTACATGTGATGCGTAAGTGTCGCGCTATCCAAAGCGGTTTGAAAAATTGATTCCAAACTGCTGGGATGCTGGTCAGCACTTGATGAATAATTGTGCACAACACACCGTCAACCTTGGGAGGATGACAATGAAATCCAGACTTTACGCAGGCGTGGCCGCGATTGCGCTTGTCGCATCTGGCGCCACGGCGCAGGACCTGATGGTCGCACCCGGAGAGGGGGCGTTCACCTGGGACAGCTTTACCGCTTTTGCAGATGCGACCGATTTTTCGGGGCAGACCGTGACGATCACCGGGCCTTGGACGGGGAATGAGGCCGAGAAGGTCAACAAGATTTTCGACTATTTTGAAGCTGCAACCGGGGCGACCGTAAACTATTCAGGCTCTGACAGCTTCGAGCAAGATATCGTGATTTCCACGCGCGCGGGAAGCGCGCCGAACCTTGCCGTGTTTCCTCAGCCGGGTCTGGCCGCAGATATGGCAAGCCAAGGTCTGCTGACGCCGCTGCCAGAGGGCACGGCAGAGTTTGTGGCCGAGAACTACGCCGCGGGGCAAAGCTGGGTCGATCTGGGCACCTATGCCGACCCGGATGGCAATGACCAGCTTTATGGGCTGTTCTACCGTGTCGACCTGAAATCTTTGGTCTGGTATTCGCCCGAAGCCTTTGACGAAATGGGCTATGACATTCCGCAAAGCATGGAAGAGCTGAAGGCGCTGACGCAACAGATCGTCGATGATGGCGGCACCCCGTGGTGCATCGGTCTGGGGTCTGGTGCGGCGACCGGCTGGCCCGCGACCGACTGGGTCGAGGATATGATGCTGCGCACCCAGCCACCTGAAGCCTATGATGCGTGGGTGTCGAACGAAATGCCGTTCAACGACCCGGCGGTGATTGGCGCAATCGAGGAGTTTGGCTCGTTCGCCCGCAACGATGCTTTCGTTCAGGGCGGCGCACAAGCCGTGGCCACGACCGATTTCCGCGACAGCCCGGCGGGCCTGTTCGCGATTCCGCCGGCCTGCTACATGCACCGTCAGGCATCTTTCATCCCGGCCTTCTTCCCCGAAGGCACCGAGGTTGGCGAGGACGTTGATTTTTTCTACTTCCCCGCATTCGAGGAAGCAGATCTTGGCCGTCCGGTTCTGGGCGCGGGCACTTTGTTCGCGATCACCGACCCGTCGGACGCGACCACCGCAATGTTGGAATTCCTGAAGCTGCCCATCGCGCATGAGCTGTGGATGGCGCAGGGCGGGTTCCTGACCGCGCATGGTGGCGTGAATCTGGAAACCTACGCGACTGATTCAGAGCGCGCGCAGGGTGAGATTCTGGCAAATGCCACAACCTTCCGCTTTGATGCATCCGACCTTATGCCGGGTGAGATTGGTGCGGGCGTTTTCTGGACCGGCATGGTCGATTACGTCACCGGCGCGAGCGCCGAGGACGTGGCGACCGCTATCCAAGAGCGCTGGGAGACCATCAAGTAAGAAACCCGCTTGCATCGCCCCCTCGCCGGTTTTGGCGGGGGGATCCTCAATGTCCCCAGACATCCGATCCGAACGCGCAATGCGCAGGCAGGGAGCATCGCCATGACACCAGTCTTGCAGGGCCTATTGACCATCATCATAGGTGTGGGTGGCTGCGTGGGGTATTTCTACGCGTCGAACATCATCCTTGATAAGGTGATCTTCCCGGCCAAGGGACCGCAGACAGGCCGGAATATAAACCGTGCAAATAAGGTCCGGCCCTGGTTGTTCCTGTTCCCGGCCATGTTCGCGCTGGGCCTGTATCTGGTCTACCCCGTTGTCGGGTCGTTCTATCGGTCGCTGTTCAACCGGGCGGGGGATGAGTTCATCGGTCTAGGCAACTACGCCAACCTGTTTGCCGAGGAAACCTTCCGCACCGCAGTGTTCAACAACTTGCTCTGGGTGCTGGTCGTGCCCGCCATGGCGACCTTTCTGGGGCTGCTGGTCGCGCAACTGACCGACCGTATGGCTTGGGGCAACATAGCCAAATCATTGATTTTCATGCCGATGGCGATTTCCTTTGTCGGCGCATCGCTGATCTGGAAATTCGTCTATTCGGCCAATCCCGATATCGGGATTATAAATGCGATCCGCGCTTCCATGGGTATGGACGCGCTGGACCCGCTGCAAATACCCTTCTGGAACAATTTTTTCCTGATGTTCATTCTGGTCTGGATTCAGACGGGCTTTGCCATGGTCATCCTGTCGGCGGCGCTGCGCGGCATCCCGGAAGAAACCATAGAGGCGGCGATCATCGATGGTGCGAACCCGTTTCAGGTGTTCTTCCAGATCAAGGTGCCGCAGATCATGGGCACGATCGTCGTGGTCTGGACCACGATCACCATACTGGTGCTGAAGGTGTTTGACATTGTCTACACCATGACTGGCGGCAATTTCGATACGCAGATCCTGCCCAGCTATATGATGACATTCATGTTCCGCGACGATGGGCGTGCGACCGCCGTAGCTTTCGTGATTATGCTGCTGGTTCTGCCGGTGATGATCTGGAACATCCGTCAGGCGCGCAAGGAAATGCGCTGACCGGCGCGAGGGAGGGTTAACCAATGGACAATATTGCAGGGCAGAACCAAGGCGGGAAGATTGCGGTCAATATTACCGTCATCATCCTTGTGCTGCTGTGGTTGCTTCCGACCATCGGGCTATTCGCGTCGTCCTTCCGCGAGCGCGACCAGATTTCGGCATCTGGCTGGTGGCAGGCCCCTTTCGCGGTGGACCTGAACTTCCGCGTGCGGGTGGCAGCGGACGGGGCGCGGCAGGACGGTGATCTTTTCGTGCTGGAGGGCAACCTGTTCGATGACCCGGATGTCGCGCAATCCTTCAGTGGGGGCGGCGGCACCGTGTCGGCCTTCGGCACCCGCGCCGTGGCCCCGGATGAATTTGCACCCGGTGACACGACCGAATTGCGCCGGGGCGGCACGTTGACGGTTCAGGCTGATGGCAGTTTCCGTTTGGAAAGCGCCGAGCCTGTAGAGCGCGGGCCGACCATTTATATTGCCGCTGAAACACCGCCGCGTTTTACGCTTCTGAACTATGACACGGTGCTGAACGCCAATGGCATGGACCGGGCGTTCATCAACACGCTGACCGTAACCATCCCGGCCACGATCATACCGATCCTGATCGCGGCGTTTGCGGCCTATGCGCTGGCTTGGATGGATTTTCCGGGGCGCGGGGTGCTGATTGCAGCGGTAGTGGGGCTTCTGGTGGTGCCCTTGCAGCTTGCGCTTGTGCCGCTGCTGAGTCTGCATACAAGTATTGGCATAGGACAAAGTTTTCTGGGGATATGGCTGGCGCATACCGGCTTCGGCTTACCCTTGGCGGTGTATTTGTTACGCAATTACATGGTGGGCCTGCCTCGCGACATCATCGAAGGCGCCAAGGTTGATGGCGCAACCGATTTCCAGATCTTCACCAAGATCATCCTGCCGCTCAGTTTCCCGGCACTTGCCTCTTTCGCGATCTTCCAGTTCCTCTGGACATGGAACGACCTGCTTGTGGCCAAAGTTTTCTTGCCATCTGGCGCGGAATCTCAGGTCATGACAGTGAAGATCGCTGACGACCTTCTGGGGTCGCGGGGGGGAGATTGGGGCATCTTGGCCACGGCGGCCTTTGTCTCGATTGCGGTGCCGCTGATCGTCTTCTTCACAATGCAACGCTACCTCGTGCGCGGCCTGTTGGCCGGCTCGGTCAAGTAAGGAATATAACGTGACTGCTAATGCAATGTTGCAACCCGACCAAGGGTTGGAGCTGACTCCGGAATGGTGGCGCGGTGCGGTGATCTACCAGATCTACCCCCGCAGCTTTCAGGACAGCAACGGCGATGGCATCGGCGATCTGTGCGGCATCGTGCAGCGCTTGCCCTACATCGCCAGCCTTGGCGTGGACGCGATCTGGATCAGCCCTTTCTTCACCTCTCCGATGAAAGATTTCGGCTATGACGTGTCCGATTATTGCGATGTGGACCCGATGTTCGGCACATTGGCCGATTTCGATGCGATCATTACCACTGCGCATGGGCTGGGCATAAAGGTTCTGATCGATCTTGTGCTGTCGCATTCGTCGGATCAGCACCCGTGGTTCAAGGAAAGCCGGTCGTCGCGCGACAATCCGCGCGCGAACTGGTATGTCTGGGCCGACCCCAAACCCGATGGCACGCCGCCCAATAACTGGCTGTCCATCTTCGGCGGCTCTGCTTGGGCATGGGACGCGACGCGCCTGCAATATTACCTGCACAATTTCCTGACCTCTCAGCCGGATCTGAACTTTCACGAACCCGCTGTGCAACAGGAATTACTGGACGTGACCCGGTTTTGGCTGGAACGCGGGGTAGATGGCTTCCGTCTGGATACGATCAACTTCTATGTCCATGACTACCAGTTGCGCAACAACCCGCCGCTGCCGCCGGAACAGCGCAACGCGAATATCGCGCCGGCGGTGAACCCCTATAACCATCAGGAACACCTGTTCGATAAGAACCAGCCTGAAAACCTGGAATTCCTGCGCCGCTTCCGCGCGCTGCTGGACACGTACGGCGCCGCTGCCGTGGGCGAGGTGGGCGATGCGCAGAAAGGTCTTGAAATTCTGGGCGAATACACCTCTGGCAATGACAAGGTGCAGATGTGCTACGCGTTTGAGTTTCTGGCCGCCGACCAGCCCTCTGCCGCGCGTATTGCCGCCGTGCTGCGCCATCTGGACTATGTCGCGCCCGAAGGCTGGGCCTGCTGGGCGTTTTCCAACCATGACGTGATGCGCCATATCTCACGCTGGGACATGTCGCCCGCCGCCGTGCGCGCCTATGCCACGCTGATGATGTGCCTGCGGGGATCTGTCTGCCTGTATCAGGGCGAAGAACTGGGCCTGCCCGAAGCGGAACTGGTGTTCGAAGACCTGCGCGATCCTTACGGCATTCAGTTCTGGCCCGAATATAAAGGCCGTGATGGGTGCCGAACGCCAATGGTCTGGGAGAAATCTACCCTGAACGGCGGCTTTTCAACCGATGTGCCATGGCTGCCCGTGTCGCGCGAGCATATCGGCCTGTCGGTCGATGCGCAGGAACGCGCGCCTGATGCGCTGCTGCACCATTATCGCCGCGCCATAGATTTGCGCCATGCCCACCGCGCGCTCGCGCGCGGGGCAATGCGCGACCTGCATGTGTCGGGCGACACGCTGTCCTTCATCCGCGAGGAGGCGGGTGAAACGATGTTCTGTGCTTTCAACCTCAGCCACGAGCCGACCACGCTGTATTTGCCGGATGGGCACTGGATTACGGTGGGGCAAGAGCTGAATTCTTCCGGTGCCGGAGAGGATGGGCTGGTGCATCTGGGACCATGGCAGCCCTGCTTGTTGCTGAAACGATAAAACGAGGGGGAGGAACCCATGGCCGATCTGAAACTGACCGATGTCGAAAAAGCCTATGGCGAGGTCAAGGTGTTGTCGGACATCAACCTTGATATCAAACAAGGTGAGTTGATCGTGTTTGTCGGGCCTTCGGGCTGCGGCAAATCCACGCTTCTGCGCATGATCGCAGGGCTGGAAAAGATCACGGGCGGCACGCTGGAAATTGACGGCATGGTCGTCAATGACATTCCGCCTGCGCAGCGCGGCATTGCCATGGTGTTCCAATCCTATGCGCTGTATCCGCATATGACGGTGCGCGACAATATGGCCTTCGCGCTGAAAATCGCCAAGAAAACCAAGGCTGAAATAGACGCCGCCGTGAATAAAGCGGCGGATATTCTGCAACTTGGCCCGTATCTGGACCGTTTGCCCAAGGCGCTATCAGGCGGGCAGCGACAGCGGGTGGCGATTGGCCGCTCCATCGTGCGCGACCCGAAAGTGTATCTGTTCGACGAACCGCTCTCGAACCTTGACGCGGCGCTGCGCGTGGCAACCCGGATCGAGATCGCCAAGCTGAAGGAATCCATGCCCGAATCCACAATGGTCTATGTGACCCATGACCAGGTGGAAGCGATGACATTGGCCACCCGCATTGTTGTATTGGCGGGTGGGGGCATTGCGCAGGTCGGCACGCCGCTGGAGCTGTATGAACGCCCCAACGGCGAATTCGTCGCGCAGTTCATCGGCTCGCCCGCCATGAACCTGCTGCCGGGCGAAGTGGTGGCAACCGGTGCGCAAACCCGCGTCAAGCTGGACGGGGGCGGCATGGCCACGGCCAATATCCCGACCATGGATGCAGATATGGGCCTGAAGGTAAATCTGGGTGTGCGCCCGGAAGACCTGATCGCCAGTGACGATGAAGATTACCTGTATCAGGGCGAGGTCGATCTGATCGAAGCCTTGGGCGAATTGACGGTTCTTTATTTCAAGCTCGATGCGCCCGATGCGAACCCGGTCCTCGCCAAGCTTGCGGGCACGCATGCCGACCTGCGCGGCAAAACTGTAAAGCTGAAAGCCGACCCGGCCAAGCTGCACCTGTTCCACAACAAGGTGTCGTTGCTGTATCGGTGATCGTTCTGGACATTTGCGAAACCGCGCAGTGCTTCGGCTTGCGCGGTTTTTTATGCCAAGCGGATGAAGACCGGATAATCCTGTCTGAGGCATTCATTCAAGACCCCTTCAGTGCATCATGCATGGTCCGGCCTGTTGTATTTGCGCCGTCAATGCATAGGTGAAAAGCAGAGTGGGAAGATGACAGGAGGTAGAGATATGCCAGACAACAAAGACTACGGCCGCAACCCCTATGTTGTGGATATCGAGAAAGACACTCTCGAAAACCCGAACTTCCGCACCACGCGATGGACGGGCAAGAATCTACAATTAACCTTGATGACAATCCCCGTCGGTGGCGATGTCGGGTTAGAGGTCCATGAAACTCATGACCAGTTTCTGAGGCTGGAGCAGGGAAAAGGCCGGGTTCAGATGGGCCCAAGCAAGGACGATCTAAATTTCGAACAAGAGGTGAGCGGTGACTGGGCCGTTCTGGTTCCGGCTGGACATTGGCACAACATTACCAATATCGGGGATGAGCCAATGAAACTTTATGCAATTTATGGTCCGCCAGACCATGTTCACGGCACCGTTCATCCAACCCAAACGGATGCAGAGAATGACCCAAATGAAGACTGACTTGGCGTAGCCGCGTAGCGCTACAAGCATTCGGTTGAAATAAAAAAACCGCGCAAGGCATTGGCTTTGCGCGGTTTTTCTTAGGTTTGTGCGGCCAGATCAGGCCGTGCGAAACTCTCGCAGCAAAAAGTCCGGGACATGATCGCCCATGCCCACTGGCCCGTCATTGCGGTTGCGATTGTCACGGCGATCAGTGTCGCGCCGGGTGTTGTCGCGGTCGCGCCCTCTACCTCGGGCCGGCCGCTCTTGCTGCGGTGCGGGTGCTGTATCAACCTCTGGGGCGATTGCCGGTGCGACCTGCGGTGCGGCAGGAACTACAGGAGTGTCCGTTTTTGTTTCTGTGTTGTCATTCGCAGGTTTGCGCGCGCGGCGGGTGCGCTTGGGCTTTGGCGCGTCCTCTTCCGCCACTTCTGCGGGGCGAGCAGACGCCAGACCCATATCGGGGGCAGTGCCGCGGGGCAGGGGCTTTTGCAGCAGCGCCTCTATCCCGTCCAAGTATTTCTGATCGGCGGGTACCATCAGCGAAATCGCCTTGCCCAAGCGCCCGGCGCGGCCGGTGCGGCCAATGCGGTGCACGTAATCCTCTGGGTGCGAGGGCAGGTCGAAATTGAACACATGGCTGACTGTGGGCACGTCTAGTCCGCGCGCGGCAACGTCCGATGCGATCAACAAGCGCAATTCGCCATTGCGGAACTTTTCCAGCGTCCGGGTGCGCACGGATTGGTCCAGATCACCATGAATTGGCGCCGCATCCAGCTTGTGCTTGATAAGCGACTTTGACAGCACATCGACATCTACCTTGCGGTTGCAAAAGATGATCGCGTTTTCCAGCGTGTCGCCTTCGGCCTCAATAATCTTGCGCAAGGCTTCGCGCTTGGCTTTGGCTGCCGCGTCACGGCGCGTTGCCTGCAATTCGATCAGCTCTTGCGTGATGGTTTCCGACGCCGTCGCCTGACGCGCGATTTCCACGCGGGCGGGGTTCGACAGGAAGGTGTTGGTGATCCGCTCTATTTCCGGCGCCATCGTCGCGGAATAGAAGAATGTCTGTCGTGTGAAGGGTGTCAGGTTGAAGATGCGTTCAATATCGGGAATGAATCCCATATCCAGCATCCGGTCAGCCTCATCGACGACCATCACCTCTACCCCGGTCAACAGCAGTTTGCCGCGCTCGAAATGGTCCAGCAACCGGCCTGGGGTGGCGATCAGCACATCAACGCCGCGGTCGATCAGTTTGTCTTGTTCACCAAACGCTACACCGCCGATGAGCAGAGCCTTGGTCAGGCGGGTATGCTTGGCATAAGTGTCGAAATTTTCGGCCACTTGGGCGGCCAGTTCGCGCGTAGGCGCCAGCACCAAGCTGCGCGGCATCCGCGCGCGGGCACGACCACGGCCAAGGCGCGTTATCATTGGCAGGGTAAAAGAGGCGGTCTTGCCGGTTCCGGTCTGGGCGATCCCCAGCACGTCACGGCCTTCAAGCGCGTGCGGAATGGCTTCTGCCTGAATCGGGGTTGGTGTGGTATAGCCAGCCTCAGCAATGGCTTTGAGGACCTTGGGGTCCAGCTTAAGGTCGGAAAAAAGGGTCATATGCGTCCATCTGATACGGCATCGGGCCGTTATCGGTTTTTGGGACGCCTTTACGCCGCGCCCCGCTCACATCCACGTCGGAACCGACGAGATGCGCTGCTCATAGCGTAAAACAAGAGATTGGTCAATCTTGGCGGGCCTTTGGCCCAAACGACTGTATGCTTGCACGAAAAAAACCGCACCACTTGTCATATCATCCTGTTGCAGCGGCGTTTAAAGCAAGCTAATGGATGCGAAGCTGACCGTGCGGGTGTGGCGGAATGGTAGACGCAGAGGATTCAAAATCCTCCGCCGCAAGGCGTGGGAGTTCGAGTCTCCCCACCCGCACCACGGCTTTCCGATTCTTTATATGCGTGCTCTGATCCGTTGCTGCCTGCAACGTGCAGTCAGTTTGGCGTAGGCTGCGGCCTATTTGGATAGACCATAGAGATATGGCGCTTCGGATATGAAAAGCCGCGCTTGGGGCGCGGCTTGATCCGTTTAGCATGACGTCAGACTGTTTAAGCGCCAGAGCTTTTGCGCTGATCGGTTGCCTTCTTCACAGCTTCCGACATTTCGGACTTGGCAGCAGCCGGAGCAGGGGTCGGTTGGGTGGGCGCAGGGGCCGCTTTCGGGTCTGCGCTCTGGCCGCGATTTGTTTGCAACGGATCGTCTTGGCGCTGCACCGAACCCTCGAAATGCGCACCCGATTCGATTGCGATCGTCTTGTGGATGATGTCACCCTCGACCTGCGCTGCGGAGGTGAGTCGCACTTTCAGACCACGCACACGCCCGATGACGCGGCCATTGATGACGATGTCATCTGCAACAATCTCTCCGCGAATGGTGGCGGTTTCGCCAACGGTCAGCAAATGCGCGCGGATATCGCCATCGACGATGCCTTCGACAATGACATCGCCGGTGGTCTTGATATTGCCGGTGATCGTCAGATCAGAGGCCAGCACAGAGGCCGCGGGCTTGGCTTTGGTGGATTGCGCAGGTGCGCTGTCAGCGCTCGACTGACGCAAAAAAGACGGGGTAGATTCCGGCGCGGCAGGGGCTGCCGGGGCCGGGGTGGTTGCAGCCTTCGGGCCAGGTTCGTTGATACGGCTCTTAGAAAACATTTTGTCCAGCCCTTACATAGGTGATCGGATTAACAGGTTGACCGTTGACGCGCACCTCGTAGTGCAGATGAACGCCGGTCGACACGCCAGTGGTGCCCATACCACCAATCTTTTGCCCGCGCGAGACCCTTTGTCCCTCACGCACGTCGATAGAGTTCAAATGCGCGTAATAGGTTTCCAGGCCGAAATCATGCTGGATGATGACGATATTGCCATAGCCACTCATCCGGCTGGCCTTTTTCACGACACCATCAGCGGTCGACAGGATTGGCGTGCCACGGGGGGCGGCCCAGTCGATGCCGGTATGCATTTTTGTGCGCCCGCTGACCGGGTGTCGGCGCATCCCGTAGTTCGAGGTCAGGCGCACGCGGCTCGCGACGGGATGGGCGATTGGCAGGCGGTCCAGGCCGCGGCGATAAGCCTGCACGGTGTTCAGCTTTTCCAGAACGCTGTTCGCGCGTGAAATATCCGGGCTTGCCGCCATCGCACCGGATGTAGAGACCGAGATCGGCCGCAGCGATGCGCTCTGTGAACTTGCACCCTGACGAACCAAACGGCGGATCTGATCGGGCGAGATATTCGCCGACTGGAACACCCGCTCCAGCGGGCCGATGACAGAATCTAAAGCTTCTTCCAACTGGCTAAAGATGACGTGGTTGCGATCTTTGAGCAGCTCGTTTTCCAGCGCCAGCATCTGCGCTTGATTCTCGTTTTGCTCTGCGGCCACGCCTTGCGTGTGCAGATCCTGCCCCACGCCATCCATTGCGACCAACAGATAATCCAGCATATCCTGCACGTCGCGCTCGCGGTCGGCGGCGGTGCGCACGGTGCCGGTCTCGGCTTCAAGCGTTCGCTGCGCCTCTGCCATTTGCTTGCGGGCATCGTCACGTTCACGCACCACGCGCGATACGGTGGCTTGCACGGTGTCGATACCTTTCTCCAGCTCCATCCGGCGCTGTTCAGAGGCAAGCAGTTGCAACTGCATATCTGCGATCCGCGCCATCGCTTCGCCAAAGCGGCTCTGCGCGGCCTCTGCCGATTGGGCGTGACGATCGCGTTCCTGTGCCATCTGGTTCAGGCGTTGTTCGTAAGTGGCCTGTTCGCGTTGCGCCTGTTCGCGCAGCGTGCCGGATCCGACACTGTCCATCAGCAGAATAGAAGTGGCCAGCACACCCCAGGCGAAGAAACCTGTGACGGTCGCGATCCCGAGCAGTTGCGTCGCAGGGCGTAACCGCACAAAGCGCGTTGTGTTGTCGGAACGCAGGAACAGGCGTTGTTCCGGCAGCCGCCGTTCCAGCCGCTGGTTCAATCTTACGAGCTGTCGTCTCAACTTTGCCATCCCGTTTTGGGTCATTTTTTATTGGCGGGGTCTGCAACAACGAACAAAACTCAGCGCATACAGGCACAATACTTGGAAAATACCCCGGTTAATTTGCTCTAATCGGGGGGGCGCTTCGCTGCAATCCATTAATGAACTGTTGCACATATCGCCCTGCGCCACAGAGCAGAATCAGCGATTTTCCGCCGATATCACTGCAAGAACGCCCGTGAAGCGCTTGAAGATAAAGCACATCCGCAGCTTATGGGCGCTATTCGGCCGGTTCGGTCAACGGCCAGTAGAAATCCGGTGGCAACCCGGCTTGCGCGCGTTTTTCTTCGTTGAAGGGGGGCTTCAGCGGTCCGTGGAAATAGCGGCGAACAAGTTCCAGAAACACTGGCTGTGGGTCCAGACCCTGCCGGCCGCATAGGTAATTGAACCATTTAGAGCCATAGGCAACATGGCCAACTTCCTCTGCATAGATGGTTTGCAGCGCCGCGACCGTCTGCGTGTCCTGCGCCCGCTCGAACACCTCTATCATGCCCGGCGTCACATCCAGCCCGCGTGCTTCCAGTACCATGGGCACCACGGCCAAACGACCAAGGATGTCCTCTGCCGTGTCTTCGGCGGCGCGCCACATGCCGGCATGGGCCGGCAAGGCACCGTAATGGCTTCCATGTGTTTCCAGACAATCACACAGAAGGTTGAAATGCTTGGATTCCTCATCCGCCGCTTTCACCCAGTCATCATAGAAGCCCAAGGGCATATCATGGCCCGGAAAGCGCGCGATCATGTCCCAGTGCAGATCGACCGCGTTCAGTTCTATATGCGCAATCGCGTGCAGCAGCGCGGCCCGGCCAGCCGGGCTACCGGGGCGGCGACGCGGCACATCGCGCGGGTCCAGAAGATCGGGTTTCTCTGGGCGGGCCGGGCGCAGCGGCGGCGCGGCTTGCCCCAAAGGCATGGGCGCACCGGCTTTGCGCGCGGCAAACCAAGCCCGTGCATGGGCGTGGCTAAGCGCCGTTTTCGCGCGGCCATCGGCGGTGGTCAGCACCTCCACCGCCATATCGCGCAAAGTTTGCGTCATGCGCCGCGCACGGCTTCCAGCACCTCGGCAGCGTGGCCTTTGGCCTTCACCTTGCGCCAGATATGCGAGATGCGCCCCTCGGCATCGACCACGAATGTCGCGCGTTCAATGCCCATGCTGGTTTTGCCATACATGCTCTTTTCTACCCATGTGCCATAACGCTCGCAGGTATCGCTGTCGGCATCAGACACCAGCATCACGCCCAGATCGTGTTTGGCGATGAACTTGTCATGCTTGGCGACGGTATCCTTGGAGATCCCGATGACAATGGCGCCTGCGGCCTCGAACTCGGCGGCCAAGGCGGTGAATTCAAGCCCTTCGGTCGTGCATCCCGGCGTGTCGTCGCGCGGGTAGAAATACAACACGACCTTGGATGGTTTCAGCGCAGAGAGCGTCACCATCTCGCCGCCATCGCGGGGCAGGGTGAAATCGGGGGCAAGATCGCCTGTGGCCAGCATGGGGCATTCCTTATCACGGTTGCGTTGTCCCTGTTGTAGCGGGCTGCGGGGCAAGTTAAAGCCCCCTGGACCCCAGAACCCGGACGCGCGCCCATGAAACTTTCGGATTTCGATTTCGACCTGCCAGAAAGCCTGATTGCCACACGGCCCGCGCGGCCCCGGTCCTCGGCCAAGTTGCTGGTTGCGCAGGGCGACCGGATCGAGGATCGCCATGTGCGCGATCTGCCCGATGTTTTGCGGGCGGGCGATTTGTTGGTCCTGAACACGACCAAGGTGATCCCCGCGCGGCTGACCGGACAGCGCCACCGCGACAGCGCGCAAGGGCCAGTGGTCGCGCGTGTCGAGATTACGCTGACCGAACCGCAACCCGACGGGTCGTGGCGCGCGCTGGCAAAACCCCTGCGCAAGCTGGCACAGGGAGAAGGCATTGTCTTTGCCGCGGGGCTTGTGGCGACAGTTGCAGAACGTGGCGCCGATGATGTGCGGCTGCGATTCAATCTGGATGGCCCGGCTTTCGATGCGGCGCTGGAGCAGGCCGGCCAAATGCCGCTGCCGCCCTATATCGAGGCGCGCCGCAAAGCCGATGAGCAGGACCGCACCGATTACCAAACGGTTTTCGCGCGTGAGGCGGGCGCGGTTGCCGCCCCCACCGCGTCTTTGCATTTCGACGAGGATTTGCTGGCACAACTTCGCGCGCGCGGCGTCGAATTTGCCGAAGTCACGCTGCATGTCGGGGCGGGCACATTTCTGCCGGTGAAAACCGATGATGTGACCGACCACAAGATGCACGCCGAATGGGGGCAGGTGGGCGCGACCGCGGCCGCCCAGATCGCCCGCGCCCGTGCCGAGGGGCGGCGCGTGATCCCGGTGGGGACAACCGCCCTGCGCGTGATCGAGACTGCGGCCACCGGCCCCGGCCAAATTGCGCCCTATACCGGCATGACGGATATTTTCATCACACCGGGCTTTCGCTTTCAGATCGCAACCGGGCTGATGACCAATTTCCATCTGCCCAAATCGACGCTGATGATGTTGGTAGCGGCACTGATGGGGCAGGACCGGATCAAGCGGACTTATGCCCATGCGACCGAACACCAATATCGGTTTTTCTCATATGGAGATTCCTCGTTATTATTACCTGAAAATCTGTCGTAAACAGTGCTGTAAATCTTCGGAACCCGCACGGTGCCGGGCGCGGCTTACTAGGTAGAAAGACCCCGGATGATAAAGGTTTTCGCAGGCTCCTGGGCGCTGCTTCTTGGTATTATGCTGCTGATGGTCGGCAATGGTGTGCAGGGCACCTTGCTGGGTATTCGCGGTGATATCGAAGGCTTTACCACCGGCCAGATGTCGATCGTCATGTCGGGCTATTTCGCGGGCTTCTTGCTGGGGTCGCGAATGGCACCGGAATTGATCCGCCGGGTCGGACATGTGCGGGTCTTCGCGGCGCTTGGTTCGCTTATTTCAGCAGTTCTGGTGCTTTATGCCGCGATCCCGGAATGGATTGTCTGGGCCTTGTTGCGGGTGTTGATCGGGTTCTGCTTTTCGGGTGTCTATGTCACTGCGGAAAGCTGGCTGAACAACTCGACCACGAATGAAACGCGCGGGCAGACCTTGTCGCTGTATATGATTGTGCAGATGTTGGGCATCATCTCGGCACAGGCGCTGATAAACTTCGCGGACCCGGCGGGGTTCTTGCTATTTGTCATCCCTTCGGTGCTGGTGTCGCTGGCCTTCGCGCCGATCCTGTTGTCGATCAGCCCGGCACCGCCTTTCGACACCACCAAGTCGCTGTCGATCCGTGCGCTCTATGATGTGTCGCCGTTGGGTGTGGTGGGTATTTTCCTGATGGGCGGTGTGTTCTCGGCCTTGTTCGGGATGACGGCTGTCTGGGGCACCCAAGCGGGGCTCAGCGTGTTGGAAATCTCCATCTTCACCGCCGCGATCTATTTCGGCGGGTTGGTGTTTCAGGTGCCCATTGGCTGGCTGTCAGACCGGATGGACCGGCGTAAACTGGTCATCGCGGTCGCCATGATCGGTGCGGGGGCCGCAGTCTTGCCTGTATTGGTGCCAATGCCTTTCTGGGCACTTGTGATCGTGGCCTTGGGCATTGGTGGCGTCTCTAACCCGCTTTATGCGCTGTTGCTGGCCTATACCAACGACTATATGGAGCAAGACATGATGGCGGCGGCATCAGGCGGGCTTTTGTTCGTCAATGGTATGGGCGCGATCATCGGTCCGCTGGTGATCGGGCGCATGATGGGTGTGATCGGGCCGGACGGATTTTTCCTGTTCATCGGCGTCCTGACCGCCATTCTGGCCGTCTATGCCGGTTGGCGGATGACCCAACGCGCGACTACTCCGGTTGCGGAAACCGGACCCTATGCGCCGGTCTCTCCCGTTGTGTCGGCCGCAACGGTGGAAGCGGTCTATAATGACCTGACCGAACAGGCGGAAAATGCGGCCAGTGATACAACAACTTTGTAACAAAACGAGCAGAATCGTGCCTTGATTTGAAATATTGTTACAGGGCTGTTGTCAGATTGGGCAAAGCCTGCAAACGTACTTTAACATGAAACAATCTGGATTGGCACAATGTCGACAGTGGAAGATGTCATCTCATTCTGGGTAGATGAAGTTGGCCCAGAGGGCTGGTATGCGCAAGATGCCGCGCTCGATGCCAAGATACGCGACCGCTATCAGGGGTTGTGGGAAAAGGCGCGGGCCGGGCGGCTGTGCAACTGGGCGTCTTGCCCCAAAGGCTGCCTTGCCTTTTTGATCGTCACCGACCAGTTCCCGCGCAACATGTTCCGGGACGACCCGCGCGCCTTTGCCACCGACGAATTGGCCCGCAAGGTCGCCGCACGCGCTTGCCACCTGCGCTTTGATGGTCAGATCGCGGAACCCGCGCGGCAATTCTTTTACTTGCCGCTCATGCATTCCGAAAGCCAGATGGATCAGGATCGCGCGGTGCGCATGTTCATTCTGCGTATGCCAGAAACCGGCGCGCAGAATCTGCTGCACGCGCGCGCGCACCGGGCTGTCATTCGTGAATTCGGGCGTTTTCCCTACCGTAACGACGCGCTGGGACGGGTGACAACCTCTGCCGAGCAAGCTTTTTTGACGGGCGGCGGTTATGGCCTTGCGGTCCGGAAATTGCAGAACGCCGCCTGAGCGCAAGCCATGCGCTCTGATCATGGCGGGATTTCGGCCTTTGCGTTGCGGGAATGGGAAATTTAGTTTAATGCCAAACTAATTTCGCGTAGCGCTTTAGGAGGAGAAACTCGCATGGCGGCCAAGACGTTCGACGTTGTTGTAATCGGGGCGGGCCCCGGCGGGTATGTCGCGGCCATTCGTGCCGCCCAGCTTGGTAAAGCCGTGGCCGTGGTTGAGCGCGAGCATCTGGGTGGCATTTGCCTGAATTGGGGTTGTATCCCAACTAAGGCGATGCTGCGCTCTGCCGAGGTCTTTCACCTGATGCACCGCGCCAAAGAGTTTGGCCTGAGCGCCGACAAGATCGGCTATGATCTGGACGCTGTGGTCAAACGCTCGCGCGGGGTCGCCGGTCAACTGTCGGGCGGCGTGGGCCACTTGCTGAAGAAGAACAAAGTCACGGTCATCATGGGTGCAGCCAAACTGGCAGGCAAAGGCCGTGTAACCGTCACAACCGATAAGGACACAGAGGAGCTGGCGGCGAAAAATATCGTGCTGGCGACCGGCGCGCGGGCGCGCGAACTGCCGGGCTTGGAAGCCGATGGTGATCTGGTCTGGACCTATAAACACGCGCTGACACCGAAGCGGATGCCGAAAAAACTGCTGGTCATCGGGTCGGGTGCGATCGGGATCGAATTTGCCAGCTTCTTCAATACGCTGGGTGCGGATGTGACCGTGGTCGAGGTGCAGGACCGCATCCTGCCCGTGGAAGATGCCGAGATCAGCGCCTTTGCCAAGAAGCAATTCACCAAGCAAGGCATGACGATCCTGGAAAAAGCCATGGTCAAGAAGCTGGACCGGAAAGCGCCGAACGTGACCGCCCATATCGAACGCGGCGGCAAGGTCGAGACGCAAGAGTTCGACACCGTCATTTCCGCCGTGGGGATCGTGGCGAATACAGAGAACCTTGGGCTGGAAGAGGCCGGCGCGAAGATCGACCGGTCTTTCGTGGTGACGGATGCGTATTGCCGCACTGGGGTCGAAGGGCTGTTTGTGATCGGTGATGCGACGAATGGTCCTTGGTTGGCGCATAAAGCCAGCCATGAAGGCGTGATGGTTGCCGAACTGATCGCGGGCGGCCACCCCCATGCGGTCGACCCCGACAGCATTGCAGGCTGCACCTATTGCCACCCGCAGATTGCCAGCGTCGGCCTGACCGAAGCGCAGGCGAAGGACAAGGGGCTGGAGATAAAGGTCGGCCGCTTCCCCTTCATGGGCAACGGCAAGGCGATTGCGCTGGGCGAACCCGAAGGCATGATAAAAACCGTGTTTGATGCGAAAACCGGCGAGCTTCTGGGCGCGCATATGATTGGCGCGGAAGTGACCGAGTTGATACAGGGCTATGTGGTGGGCCGCCAGTTGGAGACAACCGAAGAAGATCTGATGGCAACCGTGTTCCCGCACCCCACGCTGTCCGAGATGATGCATGAATCTGTTCTGGACGCATACGGCCGCGCGATTCATTTCTGAGCGTTTCTGACCAAACGGAGCGGCCTTGCGGCCGCAAGCCTATGTCCAAAGCCCGCGACTGCGTCGCGGGCTTTGCCGTTGGTGGTCGTGGCCGATGGTCAGCGCACCATCGCGCCGCCCGATAGTTGCCAATCGTGCAGCGTGCCAAGGTTATAGACCTCGGTAAAGCCATTGGCGCGCATCACATCCGCCGCGCGCCCCGACCGCGCGCCTGACGCGCAGTAGAGCGCCACTGCCTTGCCCGTGTCCAGCTTGCGGTTGAAATGACCATTTTCGGGGTCGGTTTGCGCGTTGATCTGGCCCAATGGTATGTGCAGCGCGCCCCTGGCCTTGCCGGTTTGACGCAACTCGCCGGCTTCGCGGACGTCGATCAGGGTGAGCGTGCCGGCCTTGACGCGGGCAACTGCCTCTGACGGATTGATCCGTGCGGGGCGGGTTTTGGTGAGGAATCCGAACATCTGTGCGGCCTTTCTGAAGCGATTTGCGATTAGATTGGCGCTGACGATGAGATTTGCAAGAAATAAATTCATTTTATTGAATGTTAAGATGTGCCATGGTTCACAAAGCAAGAAATATATCGCTGCAGTGCCGTGTGTTTACTTTTTGTTCACATTATTCGATTGGAGACTCAGTTACGTCCCGCTATCTTGCAGCCCAAAGCGCGAGAGGACTGGCTATGGCCGAGCAGAAATTCATCGAGGTGCGCGGCGCGCGCGAGCATAATCTGAAGAATATCGACGTGGATCTGCCGCGCGATCAGCTTGTGGTCATCACCGGGCTGTCGGGGTCGGGCAAGTCGTCTTTGGCGTTCGACACGATCTATGCCGAGGGGCAGCGCCGCTATGTTGAAAGCCTGTCGGCCTATGCACGCCAGTTCCTGGACATGATGCAAAAGCCCGACATGGACCATATTTCCGGCCTGTCGCCTGCGATTTCCATCGAGCAGAAGACCACCAGCAAGAACCCCCGTTCGACCGTCGGCACGGTGACGGAAATTTACGATTACATGCGTTTGCTATTCGCGCGCGCGGGCACGCCCTACAGCCCCGCGACCGGCCAACCCATTGAAGCGCAACAGGTTCAGGACATGGTGGACCGGGTCATGGGCTTGGAAGACGGCACGCGCGCTTATCTGCTGGCCCCCATCGTGCGCGATCGCAAGGGCGAATACCGCAAGGAATTTCTGGAATTGCGAAAGCAGGGGTTCCAGAGGGTTAAGGTGGACGGTCAGTTTTACGAGCTGGACGAGCCGCCGACGCTGGACAAGAAATTCCGCCATGACATCGACGTGGTGGTGGACCGGATCGTGGTGCGTGAGGGCATCGAGACGCGGCTGGCGGATTCGTTCCGCACGGCGCTGGACCTAGCCGATGGTATCGCTGTGCTGGAAGAGGCGAAGGAAGACGGCGCGCGCCTGACGTTTTCCGAAAAATTCGCCTGCCCGGTCAGTGGCTTCACGATTTCCGAGATTGAACCGCGGCTGTTTTCCTTCAATGCGCCCACAGGTGCGTGCACCGAATGCGATGGGCTGGGGGTGGAGTTGTTTTTCGACGAACGGCTTGTCGTGCCGGACCACGCGCTGAAATTGTATGACGGGGCGATTGCGCCATGGCGCAAGGGTAAGTCGCCCTATTTTCTACAAACGATCCAGTCGCTAGCCAAGCATTATGAGTTTGACGCAAAAACCCCGTGGAAGGATTTGCCTGCCCATGTGAAGCAGGTCTTGCTGTATGGTTCTGGGGGTGAGGAACTGCCCTTCCGCTATGACGAAGGCGGCCGTGTTTACAACGTGACCCGCGCCTTCGAGGGTGTGATCCCCAATATGGAACGCCGTTACCGCGAGACCGACAGCGCCTGGGTGCGCGAGGATTTCGAGCAATACCAGAACAACCGTGCTTGCGGTGCGTGCGGCGGACACCGGCTGCGGCCAGAGGCATTGGCGGTCAAGATCGGTGGGTTGCATATCGGGCAGGTCACGGAGATGGCGATCAAGGACGCGCTGGACTGGGTGCAGACCGTTCCCGATGCGCTGAGCAAGCAAAAGAACGAGATCGCCCGTGCCATTCTGAAGGAAATCCGTGAGCGCTTGGGGTTTCTGGTCAATGTGGGCCTGGATTATCTGACGCTTGGCCGACATGCGGGCACGCTATCGGGTGGCGAAAGCCAGCGCATCCGTTTGGCCAGCCAGATCGGTAGCGGGCTGACCGGCGTGCTGTATGTGCTGGACGAACCCAGCATCGGCCTGCACCAGCGCGATAATGACCGGCTGTTGGTCACGCTGCGCAACCTGCGCGACCAGGGCAATACCGTGATCGTGGTCGAGCATGACGAGGAAGCCATTCGCACCGCCGATTTCGTGCTGGATATTGGCCCCGGTGCCGGCGTTCATGGTGGACAGATCGTGGCGCAGGGCACGCCCGCGCAGATCATGGCAGACCCGGCCAGCGTAACGGGCCAATACCTGACGGGCGCGCGCGAGGTGGCGGTGCCGAAAACCCGCCGCAAGGGGAATGGCAAGAAGATCAAGGTGGTGAAAGCCAACGGCAATAACCTGCAGGATGTGTCGGTGGATTTCCCCTTGGGAAAATTTGTCTGCGTCACGGGCGTGTCGGGCGGCGGCAAATCCACCCTGACGATTGAAACCCTGTTCAAGACGGCTTCCATGCGGTTGAACGGCGCGCGCCAGACGCCTGCGCCCTGTGAGACGATCAAAGGGCTGGAGCAGTTGGACAAGGTGATCGACATCGATCAGCGGCCCATTGGGCGCACGCCGCGCTCGAACCCGGCGACCTATACCGGTGCCTTCGGCCCGATCCGCGACTGGTTCGCGGGCCTGCCGGAATCGCGCGCGCGGGGGTATAAACCGGGGCGTTTTTCGTTCAACGTGAAGGGCGGGCGCTGCGAGGCCTGTCAGGGTGACGGGGTCTTGAAGATCGAGATGAACTTCCTCCCGGACGTTTATGTCGAATGCGAAACCTGCAAGGGCAAGCGCTACAACCGCGAAACGCTGGAGGTGCTGTTCAAGGGCAAATCCATTGCCGATGTGCTGGATATGACCGTCGAGGAAGCGCAGCGCTTCTTCGAGGCGGTCCCAAGCATCCGCGAGAAGATGGATGCGCTGATGCGCGTGGGTCTGGGCTATATCAAGGTGGGCCAGCAGGCGACAACCCTGTCGGGCGGCGAGGCTCAGCGCGTGAAGCTGTCGAAGGAACTGGCGCGGCGCTCAACGGGGCGGACCTTGTACATTCTGGATGAACCCACAACGGGCCTGCATTTCGAGGATGTGCGCAAGCTGCTGGAAGTGCTGCATGAATTGGTCGATCAGGGCAACACGGTCGTGGTGATCGAACATAATCTGGACGTGGTGAAAACTGCTGATTGGATCATCGACATCGGCCCCGAAGGCGGCGATGGTGGCGGGCAGGTGGTGGCGACCGGCACGCCAGAACAGGTGGCCAAGGTCGAGGCCAGCCATACCGGGCGGTATCTGGGGCCACTGCTGAAGTCGAGGCGCGTGGCGGCAGAGTAGGGCGCGCGCCAACGGCAGGCCGGGGACTGCCGACCTGACGCTTGTTCTGCGGCATTTTATGACGGCCAAGTTCGTAAAACACCCGCTCTGCTTGCCGACATCAACCAATCGGCAGGCCGCGGGACGGCCCGCCGATGGCGCGGCGGGCTTTGCCCTTGTCCCGCGCCAAATGACCTACGCTGTCAACGCCTCCTCCAGCCCCGCCACAACCTCGCCCACGGTGTCGCAGAGCTTAAAGAACCCGCGCAGGCTTGGATCGGCAAAGCCTTGGGCGATGATATGGTCCACCAGCCCGGCCAAAGGTGTCCAGTAACCGCCGGTGTTCAGGATGAAGATGGGCCGCGCGTGCAGCCCTAGCTGCCGCCATGTCAGCACTTCGAAGAATTCGTCCAGCGACCCCGCACCGCCAGGCAGCACGACCACCGCGTTGGAATTGCTGAACATGACCTTCTTGCGTTCATGCATCGTCTCGGTCACGACCAGCGTGCCAAGATCGCGCTTGGCGACCTCGCCTTGCATCAAATGGGTGGGGATCACGCCGAAACTGTCGCCCCCCGCGCCAATGCAGGCGCGCGCGACCTCTCCCATCAGGCCCACATCACCTGCGCCGTATACCAGCCGCCAGCCATGCCCGGCGATTGCGCGGCCCATGGCTTGTGCTGCGCCGACATAGGCCGCGTCCGCCCCGACACGCGCGCCACAGAATACACAAATGGATGGGGTTGGGCTTGACATAAGGGGCAGACCTTGTAGCGAAATGTTTTGCTAGCAGGTAGCTGGCTTGGTAGCTTTGTGCAAGCGGTGGGCTTGTCCTTGGCCCTGCGCCGCTGGGGGTGTGACATGTTGAAGTATTTTCCGAAGGACGTGCTGGCGCAATGGGCGGTCGGGTCCGTGGCCGTGGCTGGAGCCGCCGGCGTTGCTTATGTCGTGGTCTTCCCACCGCAAGACGCCCCGCAGTTACCGCGCCCGGAATTCGATCTGACTGCCCCAGCCGTGTCTGAACCACCGGCCCCGGATATGGCATCCGATGTAGAGCTGGTCGCGCTTGACGTTATCCGCGATGCCGCGCCCCAATTTGACATTGTCCGTGTGACCGATCTGGGCAACGTGCTGGTGGCGGGTAAAGCTCCGCCGCGCGTGCAGGTGGCCGCCCTGATCGATGAAGCGCAGGTTGCCGACACCGTCAGCTCTGGCGGCGGTGAATTCGTGATGATGTTTGACGTCGAACCAAGTCGGACACCGCGTGTGCTGGAGCTGGAGGTGCGCTTGCCCGAAGGCGGGCGGGTGCGTTCTGCCGATACGTTGATGCTGGCCCCAAGTTCGGCGGCCATGGCCAATGTTGATACCGATGCGCCCGCAGGCATGGTCGCGCGCGAGGTTGCGACCACGCCACTTTTCGCGGCCCCCGCGACGCCAACGCGTCCGGCTTTGTCTGCCGAGAGCGACAGCGCCTCACCGCAGGGTGACACGGCCGCCCCGGACTTACCCAATGCATTGGCCCGCGCGCAAGAACCCGGCACGGATGCGGCACCGCTGGCCTTGTTGTTGCGCGCAGATGGCGGTGTGCAGGTGTTGGGCGAAGCACCGCGCGTGCCGCAAGCGGATGGCGTGCAAGGCGGCGTGGTCATTGATAGCGTCGTCTATGACCGCGAGGGCGAGGTTGTCATGGGTGGGCGCAGCGGGCGCGGGCTAGCTGATATCCAGATCTATATCGACAACCAGCCGATTATCCGCACCCGCGCTGACGCCGATGGTGCCTGGCAGGCGCAGCTTGCGGGCATTGATCGTGGCGTTTATCGCTTGCGGGTCGATGAGCTGGATGTGGCCGCCGGTGTGACATCGCGGGCCGAAATTCCGTTCGAGCGTGTGACCCCCGAACTGGCGCGCGAGGCTGCCGGGCCTCGGGCGCTGATCGTCCAGCCGGGCAACACGCTATGGGACATGTCTGAACAGAAATACGGTGATGGCCGCCGCTTTATGCGGATATTCGATGCGAACCGCGACCAGATCCGGGATCCTGATCTGATCTATCCGGGGCAGGTTTTCGTCGTTCCCGAGGAGGGCGCGCAGTAGTGTGGCTCTGGCCATTGGCGGCGCTTGGGCCTAGATAGCCCCTAGCCAGCCAGAAAGCCCGCCATGACCGCGCAAGACACGACCCAGACCAATAATCCCACCCCGCAGCCCACAGCCACCGAGGCCGCGCGCGAACGCGCGAGCGGCTTGCGTGTAATCCGGCGAGTGGTGCCTTATCTTTGGCCCGAGGGGCAGGATTGGGTGAAATACCGCGTTGTCGCTGCGCTGACCATGCTGGTTCTGGCCAAGGTTGTCGCGGTCGGCACGCCGTTTTTCTACAAGGCTGCGGTCGATGCGTTGGGGGGTGAAGGCACCGGTTGGCTGCTGGCTTTGGGCGCGGTTGGGCTGACCGTAGCGTACGGCGTGGCGCGGCTGATGGAAATCGGCTTTCAGGAATTGCGCAATGTGCTGTTCACCCGTGTCGGCCAGCGGGCCTTGCGGCAACTGGCGCTGGAAACCTTCAGTCATATTCACCGCCTGAGCCTGCGCTACCACATCACCCGCAAGACCGGTGGACTAAGCCGGGTGATCGAGCGCGGCGTCAAAGGCGTAGATTTCCTACTGCGCTTCATGCTGTTCTCGATCTTTCCGCTGATTCTGCAATTGCTGATGATCATGGCGATTTTCATCTGGCAATTCGATTGGCGCTACCTTTTGGCAGTGGCGGTCACGATCTCGCTTTATGTCTGGTTCACCTTCAAGGTTACGGAATGGCGCGTCAAACAGCGCCGCGAGATGAACAACCAAGATACCGACGCCAACCAGAAAGCCATCGACAGCCTGCTGAATTTCGAGACCGTCAAATATTTCAATGCCGAGGGTATGGAGGCGCGCCGCTACGATGCGGCCATGCAGAAATACGAAGTCGCGGCGGTGCAAACCAACTACTCGCTGGCCTTTCTGAATTTCGGTCAGGCTGTGCTGATTACCGCAGGTCTGGTCGTGGTCATGGTGCTGGCCGCGATGGGCGTGCAGTCGGGCGACCTGACTGTAGGCGATTTCGTGATGGTCAACGCCTATATGATCCAGATCACCCTGCCGCTGAACTTTTTGGGCACGGTTTACCGCGAAATTCGGCAGGCTTTGGTCGATATGGGCGATATGTTCGACCTACTGGATCAGCCCACCGATGTGCGCGATGCTCCGGATGCGCCGCCCTTGGCGGTGGGTGGGGCCGAGGTGGTTCTGGACAATGTGAGCTTTGCCTATGACCCGGCGCGGCCCATCCTGCATGGGGTCAGCCTGACTGTGCCTCCGGGGCAGAGCGTGGCGATTGTGGGCCCGTCCGGGTCTGGAAAATCCACCATTGGACGCCTTTTGTTCCGGTTCTATGACGTCACCGGCGGGGCTTTGCGCATTGACGGGCAAGACCTGCGTGACGTGACGCAAGGCAGCTTGCACGCCGCGATCGGGGTCGTCCCGCAAGACACAGTGCTGTTCAACGATACCATCGCCTATAACATCGCCTATGGTCGCGAGGGCGCCACCCGCGCCGAGGTCGAAGCGGCGGCCAAAGCCGCGCGCATCCATGATTTCATCCTGTCCCTGCCCGAAGGCTATGACACGGCCGTGGGCGAGCGTGGGCTGAAACTGTCCGGCGGCGAAAAGCAGCGCGTCGGCATTGCCCGCACGCTGCTGAAAGACCCCCCCATTCTGCTGCTGGATGAGGCGACGAGTGCTTTGGACACGCAGACCGAGCAGGACATTCAGGAAAGCCTGCGCCGCGCCGGGCAGGGACGCACGGTGCTGATGATCGCGCATCGGCTGTCCACTGTGGTCGAGGCCGACCGCATTGTGGTGCTGGAAGCAGGCCGGATCGTGGAAGAGGGCACGCATGAGGGGCTTCTGGCGAAGGGCGGGCGTTATGCCGCAATGTGGGCCCGCCAGAGCGCCGAAGCTGACGGGTCTTGACCCAGACGGGGGAAACGCGCGACCACCGGCCCCCGCAAAGGCGGGGGCGCGCTGGCCGCGCGTGCCCGTGCCGGGCGGTGCGCGGCCCCGATGACGGCTTTGGGCGGCTGAGGGTGGTGTCGTGGATATTTTTGCAAGGATGAAGGCATGAGCGCGTTCGATGTGATCGTCCTTGGCGCAGGGGCCGCGGGCATGTTCTGCGCAATAGAGGCCGGGAAGCGCGGGCGGCGGGTGTTGGTATTGGACCACGCCAAGGCGCCGGGCGAGAAGATCCGCATTTCTGGCGGGGGGCGGTGCAACTTCACAAATCTGCATATCGCGCCAGAGCGTTTCTTGTCGGACAATCCGCGTTTCGCGTTGTCGGCGCTGAAACGCTACACGCAATGGGATTTCATGGATCGCGTGTCGCGCGCAGGGATTGCCTGGCATGAAAAGACCCTTGGGCAGTTGTTCTGTGATGGCTCTGCGCGCGAGATTATTGCGATGTTGCGCGCGGATATGGACGCCGCTGGCGTGACGCTGGTTCTGGGAGCCGAGATTGCGGCGGTCACGCGCGCGCAGGAATTTCATGTTGCCAGCAGCGCAGGCGCATTCCATGCGCCGCGGTTGGTCGTGGCCACGGGCGGCAAGTCGATCCCGAAGATGGGGGCGACAGGCCTGGGTTACGCGCTGGCCCGGCAATTTGGACTGGGGTTAGTCGAGACGCGACCGGGTCTTGTTCCGTTGACCTTTTCGGGCGAGATGCTGGAAGAGACGCGCGCATTGGCGGGGTTAGCGGTTCCGGCCACAGTTCGCCATGGCAAGACCGCTTTCGAGGAGGGGTTGCTGTTCACGCATCGTGGCTTGTCGGGTCCGTCGATCTTGCAGATTTCCAGCTATTGGCGTGAGGGCGAGGAGATCACGGTCGATCTGGCGCCGGGGGGCGAGATTGCGACGGCATTGGCGGAGCAAAAGGCGCAGGCCGGGCGGGTCGAGGTGCAGACCGCGCTGGCACGGCATCTGCCAGAGCGGCTGGCGCGCGCGGTTGTTGCGCGGGCAGGCTTGTCGGGGCGTCTGGCCGACCAGACCGGGCGCGGGCTGGGCCGGTTGGCCGCAGAGGTGCAAAATTGGCAGATTCGGCCCGTGGGCAGCGAGGGCTACCGCACCGCCGAAGTCACGCTGGGCGGTGTGGACACGCAAGACCTGGACGCGCGCAGCATGGAGGCGCGCAATGTGCCGGGTCTACATTTCATTGGCGAGGTCGTGGATGTGACTGGCTGGCTGGGTGGCTACAATTTTCAATGGGCGTGGTCATCGGGTTGGGCTGCGGGGCAGGTGGTTTGACCTGCCCCGGCCTGTTTTAGCCGGAAACCTGTTCGCGCAGCACCGATCCGGTCATGGAGGCAAACAGATAAATCCCCGCAAATAGCAGGAAAGCCAGTGACGAATTTGCCAGTTTGCGCGGGTAGACCGCTTCATCGGAGGCGATGGGCTCTACCGTCAGAGCAAGGTAACGGACCTGACGGCTGACTTCCATCCGGGCGGATTCAAGTTGCTGCATGGCTTGTGCGCGCATCATCTCGCGGGTCTGCACTTCGGCCTCTGCCATGATGAGCTGGCTCTGGATCGAGGCCAGGGACGCATCGCCGCTGGAGCCTTGTGTCATCGAATTGCGCAACCCGGTGATTTGTTGTTGCAAGGCTTCGGCTCGGCGTTCCAGCGGGCGCAACCGTGCCGGGTTCGGGCGTGCATTGGTGCGCATTTCCTGAAGACTGAGTTGCGTTTGCGTCAACTCGGTTTCCAGCGCCACGATCTGCTGCGAAATAAGCTGCACCTCGACCTCGCCCGACAAGACCGAGGATTGCTCTTGCAGTGCGACGATGTCCTGTCGCGCGATGATGAGCGCGGCTTGCGCCTCCTCAAGGCTTTGACGAGCCTCGCGCATCTGGCTATCGCGCAGACGCTGGGTCATCATATCGACATGCTCTTCGGCATAGGTGAGAAGCGCGCTGGCGAAGCGCTCGCTATCCTCTGGCGTGGCGGCGATTACCTCCATCCGGACCACGCCTTCTGTCGGGTCGTAGCTGATCCGGACATGCCGCCCATAGGTCTTGAATGCATCGTCATTCGAGGCATCGGGCGGCAATTTGCGCCAGATATCCAGATCGGGCTGGCTGAAATGCGCGCGGAAGCCTTCTTCTTCGTTCAGGCGCAGCATAGCCCCGCGCGATTGCAGGAAGCTCTGGACCGAGGCGGCCTCTTGCTGGCCACCGAGGCCCATACCGGCGGCAGAGGGCAGCATGGAACTCAGATCGCCCGCCATGGAAGGGCCGGAATCGGCCTGTTGAATGACGAATTCGGCTTCGGTCGCATACATCGGCGTGGCGATCATATAGAAGTAATAGGTCGCCAGAAATGTTGGGAAGGTGACGAAGGCCAGAATGCGCGCGCCCAAAAGCAACAGCCGCTTGCGGCGGCGTTTGACAATCTCGCGCTGCATTTTTTGCAATTCGCGCTCACGTTCGGCGGCGATCTTTGCCATCCGCTCTTGCGCGGCAGAAACCGTGTCGTCGGCCTTGGCTGGCGCGGTTTGCGGCGCAGTGGTCAGCGCGCGACTGGTATCTTCGGCTTCCTCGTTGCGCACCAGTTCCAGCATGGTCGCGCGCGAGAATGGATCGACTCCGATCTTGCGCAGAGCGAGAACCGCTTCATAGGCAGAGCCTGCCCGAATGCCATGCTTTTGCGCCACGCGCATGGCCATGCGCAACTGGCGGGCGGTCAGCCCTTCTTGGCGGATGATGTCAAGCTCAGACTCGGACTGCTGGCTATCGTTCGGTTCTTGTGCTGCTGTTGGTGCCGGTGCGCTTGGCGATGTGTCGGACTTGACTGGGGCACTGGTCCCTGCTGTTGAAGTCCGAGTGCGCTTTTGTAGCACAATACGCGGTTTGGCGGGCGGTGCAGAGCGCTGGGCCGCGGGTTCGGATTGCTCAGAGGTTGTGGTGGGTGCACGTGACGCGGCTATGCCCGACCCGTCTTGTGGCGATTTTGCCGTTCCAACGGAGCCTTGGCGCAACCGAAAGCGTTTGGATTTAACCGGCGTAGTCATAAAGCTCTTTCGCCTCTTCCAGCGTATCGAAGAAATATAGCTTGCCATCGCGTAGGACGGCAGCGGAATTGCAGAATTTCTGCAAGATGTCGTGTTGGTGCGACACGATCACCAGGGTCGAGCGTTCGAACCTTTCGCGCATGACGGCCCCGGCGCGTTTGTTGAAGGCAACATCGGTTGTCGTCGGCATCCCCTCGTCGATCAGATACAGGTCGAAATTCATGGCCAGCATCAGCGCCAGCGACAGGCGCGCGCGCATGCCGCTGCTATAGGTGCCGATGGGCATGTCGAAATATTCGCCAATATCGCACAGCCAGCGGCAGAAAGCTTCGACATAATCGGCATCCAGCCCGTAAATAGCGGCAATATATCGGACATTTTCCGTGCCGCTGTGCTTGCTGACCAAACCACCCATAAAGCCAAGAGGAAAGGATACCGAGCAATTTCGGTGGATCGCGCCATCATCGGGGCGTTCCAAACCGGCCATCATGTTGATGACCGTGGTCTTGCCGGAGCCGTTCTTGGCCAGCACGCCAAGGTTCATTCCTTGACGGATCGAGAAACTCGCCTGTTCTAGAATGACTTTGCGTTTGGTTCCGGTCCAAAAGGACTTGCTGACATTGACGAAATCCAGCATCGCGCGACGTCACTCCGGGTTCAACCTGCCGTGCGGGCCGGGGCATGACATTAATAAGGTCTTTCATCACGCCGCAGCAGCACACTGTTTCTGTTTTATCAACAGAATGCGGCAAAATTGCGTTATGATCCAATCACGAATACGGAGCCAGACGCGATTTAGCGGGGTGTTTACCGGCCCCAGCTACGGACCACGCCGCAATCCATATGCACAAAGTTGGATCCGGAGTAGCGCCCAACGCCACCTGCTTTGCAGGCTACGGCAGCGCGGGCGATTTCGCTAACGGAACGCGATTGCAGCCGCACATCCGCGGCCTGACCTTTCAAGTGCAGCGAATTGCGGGCCACGCCGCTTGACCGGGCGCGCAGCATGGCATTGGTTTCGGGCGATCGATAGCCGGACAGCAGCATATAGGGTTCGTCCACATCCAGAAGGTTATGCGCCGCTGCTAGGATGTCGACGGTGCGTTCGTCTATCTTGTGAACCTTGTTGTTCCGCCAGTCGCGGAAGAAATGGTTAATCTCTGCAATCGATTCGGGAATGTATTTTCCGTCGATGCAATAGATGATGTTAATCTTTTCGCCGGTGCGTCCGGAGTAGAAATGCAGCTTGCGGATGTCGCCTGCTCCGCGTGCATAAGCGGTGGCACCCGGAAATTGCGGAGCTGCGGCGACCATCGTGGCGGCAAAAGCCCCCAAAAGCGCGCGCCGGGTCATGGTGGTGCCAGTGGCATGTGTCATGGTGACACTCCTCAGTTTCGGGGTTGGGCGGCGCAAGGCACGCAATGCGCCGCCCAACCCTCGCAAATCTTGTTTGACCATGGGCTTGCCACAAATACTTCGTCCGACCAAGACATTCGGCGCCAAGAACGGCGGCCGATGTGGGCGATGGGCAGAAATCCGCCAAAACTGTGGCTGGCCAACGGGGCTGGTTTTGACCTCTCATGCAACCAGTTTGCACCAAGTTTCTTAAAAAACACTGTTTCGCGGCGATTTCCGTCTCGCAGCCTTGTGACTGGACGTGATCGGCAATAATTTGCCAAGCTTGGGTAGGGTCAGGTTTCGGAGAGTTTTATGCTGAATTTCAGGGCGTCATTAGGGGTTTTCCGTGCCGTGGCAGTGGGTGTTGCCGCGTTTCTTCTGTCGGGCACCGCTGCGGTCGCGCAACATTTTCCCGCATTTCAACAAGCCGTTGCCGAGGGTGTATCGGGCAATCCCGGACTGTCGGAATTTTACCGGACTGCCAAATACGATGATTTGTGGACTGGCGCCGATGACGCGGCACGCCGCACGGCCTTTCTGACAGCCCTGACCCGCGCGCCCGAGCATGGTTTGCCGGTGCAACGCTATGACGTGCCGGGGTTGATGGCCGCCTTTGACACTGTGCAAAGTGAGCGTGACCGCGGCAAGCTGGAATCGCGCATGTCGCAGACCTTCGTGCAATTTGCGACGGACCTGCATAGCGGCGTGCTGGACCCATCGCGTCTGGATGCCGCCATCGTTCGTGAGCTGCCGCGCCCCGATGTCGCGCAACTGATGACTGATTTTGCTACGGCGCCTGCTGGGGCGTTCATCCGCAATCTTGCACCGTCTGCGCCGGAATATGCCCGGCTGTTCCGCTCCAAGCGCGAACTGGAAGCTGCGATTGCGCAGGGTGGTTGGGGGCCGTCTGTGCCGCAGGTCCGATTCGCGCCAGGCAGTTCCGGGCCGGCTGTCATCACGTTGCGAAACCGTCTGATCGCCATGGGATACCTGGAACGGACGGCGGTCGGCAGCTATGACGGTGTGTTGCAAACCGCTGTCCAGCGGTTTCAGGTTAATCATGGAATAGAACCTGACGGGATCGCCGGGCCGGGGACCATCCGCGCGCTGAACGTTTCCCCGCAGGAGCGGTTGCGCTCTGTCATCGTGGCGATGGAGCGTGAACGCTGGATGAATATCCCGCGCGGGTCGCGCCATGTCTGGGTCAACCTGACGGATTTTTACGCCCGCATTGTCGACAACGACATTGTTACGTTCGAGACCAAGGCCATTGTCGGCGCGCGCTCGGATGGCAAGCCGACGCCGGAATTCTCTGAGACGATGAAATACCTTGAGATCAACCCGGACTGGACCTTGCCGCGGTCGATTCTGGCGCGATCCTACTGGGGGGCGCTTGCCTCGGGCGGAGCGCAGCACCTTCAGATCGTTGATGCAAGCGGGCGCGTGGTGCCCCGCAGTGCGATCAATTTCGGGCGTTATACGCCAAGGAACTTTCCGTTCAACGTGCGCCAGCCTCCGGGGCCGACGAATGCGCTTGGCGAGGTAAAGTTTATGTTCCCAAACCCTTATGCAATTTACCTGCATGACACGCCCGATCAATATCTGTTCAACACGGTTGACCGGACCCATTCTTCAGGCTGCGTGCGGCTGGATGATCCGCGCGATTTCGCCTATGAGTTGCTGTCGCGCCAGAGCGATAGCCCGCGTGAATTGTATCATTCCATCCTGAATACCGGTCAGCAGACCCGGCTTTATCTGGATGATCCTGTTCCGGTGCATTTGGTCTATCGCACTGCATTCACGAATGTGCGCGGCGAGTTGAATTTCCGCGACGACATTTATGGTCGGGATGCGCGCATCTTCCAGGCGCTTGTGGCGGAAGGGGCTGTTGATCCCGCAACTTGATCCCGCGTTGAACCGGTTCGTCATGCCCCGGCCTCGTGGTCGGGGCATGTTGCGTTAAAGGCATCTGGCGCCGATTTGAGTTGTCCGGTGTCATGAAGCTGTTACATTCGGGACGGATACGGAGCGCATCCCTTTTTGCCACGGAGATGCCCGATGGGACTGGACTTCATGTTGGACGAAAACGTGATAGCACTGCGCGTCAAACAGATCATCGCCGAACAGGCCTTGGTCGATGTGGCTGATGTGCGCGAGGATATGACGCTCGAGGATCTGGATCTCGACAGCCTTGGGCTTATCGAATGCATCTTCGGGATTGAAGAAGCGTTTGATGTCGCCGTGCCATTCAATGCGAACAACCCCGATGAAAGCGGCTTCGACATTTCGTCGGTGGGCGCGATCGTCCGGCAGGTCGAGGGCCTGATTTCGCAACAGGCCGTATGAGGCGGGTTGTCATCACCGGGGCGGGAACGATCAACCCGCTTGGGGCTGATGTGCCGGCCACGTTCCGGGCCATGCAGGAAGGCCGCTCTGCCATTGGCGCTTTGACCTGTCGTGATGTCGAACGTCTGACCGTGAAAATCGGAGCAGAAGTGTCGGGCTTCGATGCGACTGCGCATTTTACGCGCGCGCAACTGCCGTTGCTTGACCGCTTTACCCAATTTGCGCTTGTCAGCGCGCGCGAGGCTGTGGCGCAAGCCGGGCTGGAGTTGTCCGATGCCGGCCAATTGCGCGCGGGCGTGGCCTTGGGCACGGCGGGTGGCGGCAATCTGACGGTCGATGACAATTACCGCACGGTCTATGAGGACGGTAAGAACCGGGTGCACCCCTTCGTCGTGCCGCGCCTTATGCACAATGCCGCGGCGTCGCATGTCTCCATGGAATTCGGGCTGAAAGGGCCGGGCTTCACCACCTCGACCGCCTGCGCTTCGGCGAACCACGCGATGGGGCAGGCGTTGATGATGATTCGCGCGGGGATGGCCGATGTCATGCTGACCGGCGGCTCTGAAGCCATGCTGGGTTTTGGCGGGATCAAGGCGTGGGAAGGGCTGCGGGTGATGAGCCGCGACACATGCCGCCCATTTTCACGCGATCGGTCCGGTATGGTGCAGGGTGAGGGCGGCGCTGTTTTCGTGTTCGAGGAACGCGAGCGCGCCCTGGCCCGTGGTGCGGTGATCTTGGCAGAGGTTGCGGGCTTCGGCATGACTTCCGATGCCAGCGACATTGTCATGCCCGACCGTGACGGGCCAGTGCGCGCCATGCGGATGGCTTTGGCAGATGCCGGGCTGTCCCCCGATGCTATCGGCTATGTCAACGCGCATGGCACCGGCACAGCGGCCAATGACCGCACCGAAGCGCAGGCCTTGGCCGAAGTGATGGGCGGTCATCTGGCGAATTGTCCGGTTTCATCCACGAAATCCATGCATGGGCACCTGATTGGTGGGACAAGTGCTGTGGAACTGCTCGCCTGCCTGATGGCGCTGCAAGAGGGCGTGATCGCGCCAACCGTCAATTTCACCGAAGCCGACCCGGATTGCCCGCTTGACGTGGTGCCAAACGCCGCGCGCGCGGCGAAGGTTGATGCAGTGATGAGCAACGCTTTCGCCTTTGGTGGGCTGAACGCGGTTATGGTGTTGCGCCGGGCACACTGACCGACAGGTGAATTGACAGCCGCGAAGTATGGCCGCACCTTGGATGCGTGATACGAGGGGTGTGTATGAGTAGACCGGCCAGCCTTGGAATGATCCGTTTCGGCCTTGGGTTGCGCCCCGAGGGACGGATGGTTGATGGCGCGGCCTTGATGGCCGATCTGGACCGCGCCGACCCGCCGGGCGCGATCACGCCATTTGCGACCCGTCTTGACCGCGCCGCAAACCGGGCTGTGTTGCGCCGGGCCCAGCGCGAGGGCAGCATGGCCGACACCCAAGCCGAGCGCGCGGCTATCAATCAAGCCGAAGCGCAAGACAGCCTGTCAGACCTTCGCAACACCGTGGCGCGTGGGATTGCAGCGCCCATCGGGTTCCGGGAACGGCTGGCCGATTTCTGGGCCAACCATTTTGCCGTTGACGGCCGCGGCGGTCATTTCCGTTTCGTGCGCGCCGCATATATCGAAGACGCCATTCGTCCCCATCTCGTGGGCACTTTCGCCACGTTGTTGCGCGCGGCGGTCACGCATCCCGTGATGCAGGGCTACCTGAACCAGAATGTCTCGGTGGGGCCGTTCAGCCTTGTGGGGCGGCGCAGCGGGCGGGGAGTGAATGAGAACCTTGCGCGCGAATTGCTGGAGTTGCACACGCTGGGCGCGGGCTATTCCCAAGCCGATGTCACCCAGATGGCGCGGCTTTTGACCGGCGTGACCTTCGATCTGGACCAAGGCTATAAATTCGACCCGCGCATTGCCGAACCGGGCCTGATCGAGATTTTTGGCAAACGCTATGGCGGCCGCCCGGTGATGGAACACCATGTCTTTGACGCGCTTGACGACTTGGCCTTGCGGGCAGAGACGGCGGCGCATCTGGCCGGAAAACTGGCGCGGTATTTCATTGCGGACACCCCCGACCCGCAACTGGTGGCGCATATGCAGGCAAGCTATCTGGCGTCGGGTGGCGATCTGCGCGTGCTCTATCGGGCCATGCTGGAACACCCGGCGGCTTGGGGATCAGAGTTGCGCAAGACCCGCGCGCCGATGCACTGGATGGCCGCCAGCCTGCGCGCGACCGGGGTCACACCCGACCAGATAGTTGCGCTGTCCGACCGTGACACCCGCCGCGACCTGCGTGGCCCATTGCAGGCGATGGGTGCCGCGTGGGAATCCGTGCCGTCCCCCGCCGGATATGATGATAGCGCGCGGGCTTGGATCACGGCGCAGGCCATGGCCGCGCGGATCACTTGGGCGATGGGGCTGGCAGAACGTTTGCCGCAAACCCCCGACCCGCGTAATTTCGTGACCCGCGCCATGGGAGATATGGCCAGCCCCCAGCTTGCCCGCGCCGCAGGTGGGGCCGAAACGCGCGGGCAGGGGGTGGGGATTATCCTGTCCTCGCCCGATTTTAATCGCTGCTGACAAGGGGGTATGATGCGCCACGACCCAACCCGCCGCGCGTTTCTGACCCGTGCGGCTGTGCTTGGCTGCTCTGCCGCCGCAAGCCCGTTCATGACGCCTATTGCGATGGCCAGTGCACCGGGCGAAAACCGGCTGGTGGTCATCATCCTGCGCGGCGCGTTGGACGGTTTGGATGCTCTGCGCCCCATGGGCGACCCGCATTTCGCGGCGCTGCGCCCCAGCTTGTCCGAGGGGGGGACGCCCCTGGGCGACGGGTTCTTCGCGCTGCACCCGGAACTGTCGGGCTTGGCACCGCTTTGGCAGTCAGGCGAGTTGGCTTTCGTGCCCGCCACCTCGACCCCCTACCGCGACAAGCGCAGCCATTTCGACGGGCAAGACCTGCTGGAAGCCGGGATCGCAGGGGATGCGGCCTTGGCACGTGACGGCTGGCTGAACCGCGCGCTAACCTTGATGCCGGGCAGCACTGCGCGCACTGCCTTCGCGCTGGGGCGCGAGCGTATGCTGATCCTTGACGGTGATGCGCCCATCACCCATTGGCAGCCCGGCACCAAGCTGGAAATTGGCCCGCAAGCGCGGCTGCTGCTGGACTACCTGTTCACCCAAGACCCGCTTTTCGCGGAAGCCGGGCTGACCGCGCTGGAGATGGGCAGCGCGCCGAGCATGGCAGATGCCCCGCGCGGCCCGGCGGGAGAGGTGCTGGCGCGCTATCTGGCCGAGCAGATGCGCAAGGAGACGAGGATCGCGAGCCTGTCGCTCTCGGGCTTCGACACGCATCAATGGCAAAAGACTCGCCTGCGCCCAGCTTTGCGCAACCTGCAAACCACGTTGCTGACCTTGCGCGCCGAACTGGGGCCGCTCTGGGCGCGCACGACCGTGCTGGCCATGACCGAATTCGGCCGCACCGCGCGCGAAAACGGCACCGGCGGCACCGATCACGGCACAGGAGGAGCTATGCTGCTTGCAGGCGGTGCGCTGAATGGCGGGCGCATGATCGGCGGTTGGCCGGGGCTGTCGGATGCAGCACTTTATGCCGGGCGCGACCTGATGCCGCTGCGCGATGTGCGCGCCTATGCGGCATGGGCCTTGCGCGATATGTATGGTCTGCGCGCGTCCGAGTTGGGCCAAGTGGTGTTTCCGGGGTTGGATATGGGCGACACGCCTAGTCTGCTGCTTTAACGCTTTCAACACCCGCCAACGCAGCCTATATGCGCCCCATGGCACAAGCACCCCTGTTACAACTCTCTGGAATCGGCCTTGGCTTTGGCGGCAACCCGCTGCTGGAAGGGCTGGATATGAACGTGCAACCCGGCGACCGCGTGGCGCTGGTGGGGCGCAACGGGTCGGGGAAATCGACCCTGATGAAAATCATGGCCGGTCTGGTGGAACCTGACACCGGCACCCGCACTCTGCCGCCGGGCATGTCGGTCGGGTATATGGAACAGGATCCGGATTTTGCGGGTTTCGCCACTTTGGGCGATTACGCCATGCAATCTCTGGACCCGTCCGAGCAATGGCGTGTGGATATTGCTGCCGAAGGGCTGGAATTCGACCCCGAACTGGAGCCGTCCAAAGCCTCTGGCGGGGAGCGCCGCCGCGCCGCACTTGCGCGGCTGTTGGCCGAAGCGCCGGACCTGATGCTGTTGGACGAGCCGACGAACCATCTGGACATCACCGCCATTCATTGGCTGGAAGAACGCCTGCGCGAGACGCGCGCGGCTTTCGTGCTCATCAGCCATGACCGCGCGTTTTTGCGCGCGCTGACACGGGCGACCCTGTGGGTGGATCGTGGGCAAGTGCGCCGCCGCGAAGCGGGCTTTGACGGGTTCGAGGAGTGGCGCGACAAGATCTGGGCCGAAGAGGACGATGCGCGCCACAAGCTGAATCGCAAGATCAAGGCCGAAGCGCGCTGGGCGGTCGAAGGTATTTCCGCGCGTCGCAAGCGCAACCAGGGTCGGGTGCGCGCGCTGGCCGATCTGCGCGCCGAGCGCGCGGGCCAGATCAAGCGGCAGGGCACGGCGGCGATGGCGTTTGACGCAGCCCCCCCCTCTGGCAAGCTGGTGGCGGAATTGGACAGCGTGTCCAAATCCTACGGCGACCGCACCATCCTTCAAGATTTCTCTTTGCGGGTCATGCGTGGCGAATGCGTGGCCATGATCGGCCCGAATGGTGTGGGCAAGACCACGCTGTTGCGCCTGATGACCGGGCAGGAAGAGGCCGACCAAGGCACGATCAGGCTGGGCACCAACCTGCAAACGGCGGTGTTTGACCAGACCCGCGCGCAGCTCGATCCGAATTCGTCACTGTGGGAGAACCTGACGGGCGATCCGCTGATGGCGGTGTCGGGGCAGGCCGATCAGGTCATGGTGCGGGGCCAACCCCGGCATGTGGTGGGCTATCTGAAGGAATTCCTGTTCGACGAATCCCAAGCCCGTGCGCCCGTGCGCTCGCTGTCGGGCGGTGAAAAGGCGCGGCTTTTGCTGGCGCGGATCATGGCGCAACCGGCGAACCTGCTGGTCTTGGACGAGCCGACCAACGATCTGGACGTGGAAACGCTGGACCTGCTGCAAGACCTGCTGGGCAGCTTTGACGGCACGGTGCTGCTGGTCAGCCACGATCGCGATTTCATCGACCGGATCGCAACGACGACTCTTGTGTTCGAGGGCGCGGGCCGCGTGACGGCCTATGCGGGCGGCTGGTCGGATTATTTGGCGCAACGCACCGAAAGCGCGGCTCCCGCAACGGCCCCTATGCCCAAAGCGCAGGCGAAAACGGTGAAAGAGGCGAAATCCGCCAAACCCAAGGCGCTGTCCTTTACCGAAGCGCACCGGCTGGAAAAACTGCCAGCCGAAATTGCGCGGCTGGAGGCCGAGATCGCCAAGCTGGAAGAGCTGTTGTCGGATGCCGAGTTGTTCACCCGCGAGCCGGTGAAATTTCGCAAGGCTACCGAGGCATTGACGCAGCGCCAGTCCTCTCTGGCTGCGGCAGAGGAAGAATGGCTGACCCTTGCGGAACGCGCCGAAACGGGCTGAGTGTCACGCCTGCGCCGCCACCACCTCGGTGCCCCAATCGGCGCAGGATTGTCCCAAGCTCTCTGGCACGGCGCGGTCGGTGAAGAACACGTCCACATCGGCCATAGACGCAATGCGGGCCGGCGCGCTGCGCTTGAACTTGGAATGGTCCGCCACCAGAAAGCTGCGGCGTGACTGGCGCAAGATGGCTTGGCTTACGTTGACTTCCTGAATGTCGAAATCCAGCATGTCGCCGTCGATATCCAGCGCCGAGCAGCCGATCACGGCAAGGTCGAACTTGAAATTGCGGATGGTTTCGGCGGCAAGCTGCCCGACCAGCCCGCCATCGGCACGGCGCAGATGGCCGCCTGTTAGGACAATTTCGCAGCGCGGATTGGCCACAAGAATATTGGCGACATTGATATTGTTCGTCACCACCATCAGGTTCTCGCGGTGCAGCAGTTCATGCGCAACCGCTTCTGTCGTGGTGCCGATATTCAGGAACAATGACGAGTTGTCAGAAATGCGTGCGGCGCAGGCCCGTGCGATCGCAGATTTTGCGTCCGTATTCAGCGCGCGGCGTTCTTCGTAGCCGATATTTGTTGTCCCGGATGGCAGGATCGCGCCGCCATGAACACGTTCCAGTTTGCCGGCATCGGCCAGTTCGGTCAGATCTCTGCGGATGGTTTGCAGGGTCACGCCGAAATGCTCGGCCAGCCCGTCGACGGTGACTTTCCCCTCGCGGCGGGCGATTTCCAAGATGGTCGGATAACGAAAGGTTTGCGACATGTACGCGGCTCTGAAGTTGCGCAACCACATGATATGGGCAAACCGCGCCAAGGCAAACAGTTGCGGTGCAGAAAGTTTTGATTTTATCTAGTTTTCAAGGCTTTTGCCGCTGAATCTCCAAAAACGAACACAAACGAAAATAAAACTATTGCGTTTTTTATTTATCTGCGCAAGTTTGTGGTCAGTTCGAAGCTTGGGAGGAAGCGATGAGCCAGCGTTTGTCGCGCGTCAGCGACGTGTTCATCATTGGTGGTGGTATCAACGGGTGCGGAATTGCACGCGATGCTGCCGGGCGCGGCCTGTCGGTTGCGCTGGCCGAGATGAACGATATTGCATCGGCGACATCCTCTTCTTCGACAAAGCTGTTTCACGGCGGCCTGCGCTACCTTGAATATTTTGAATTCAGGCTGGTACGCGAAGCCTTGGTCGAACGTGAGGTATTGCTGCGCGCCATGCCACATATCGCGTGGCCCATGCGCTTCGTGTTGCCCTACCACAAGGATATGCGGTTCGAGTCGGACACGCCGACCTCGCGCTTGCTGAGTGTTGTCATGCCCTGGATGAAGGGGCGGCGCCCGGCTTGGCTGATCCGCTTGGGCTTGTTTCTGTATGACACCTTGGGCGGTCGAAAGATCCTGCCGGGCACACGCACGCTGGACCTGCGCAACAGTCCCGAAGGCGCGCCTTTGCAGCCGCAATTCGCCAAGGCTTATGAATATTCCGATTGCTGGGTCGAAGATTCGCGCCTTGTGTCGCTGAATGCCCGCGACGCCGCGATGCGCGGGGCGCAGATCATGACGCGCACCAAGGTTATCTCTGCGCAGCGCGAGGATGATCTGTGGCGTGTAGAAACAGAAGACACGGAAACCGGCAGCACCAAAGTGCATTATGCGCGGATGCTGGTGAATGCAGGTGGGCCTTGGGTGGGTGATATCATCCAGACCAAGCTGCGCAGCAACAGTAGCGATGGCGTCCGCCTTGTGCGCGGCAGCCATATCGTGACCCATAAACTGTACGACCATGACAAGTGCTATTTCTTTCAGGGGACCGATGGGCGGATCATTTTCGCCATCCCCTACGAGACGGATTTCACCCTGATCGGCACCACGGATGCCGAGCATGAAGACCCCTCGAAAGCGCCCGAATGCACCCCGGAAGAACGCGACTACCTGCTGAATTTCGCCAGCCAGTATTTTGCCAAGCCGGTGACGAAAGAACAGGTGGTCTGGAGCTATTCCGGCGTCCGCCCGCTTTATGATGACGGCGCATCCAGTGCGACCGCCGCCACGCGCGATTACACGCTGAAGGTGGACAAAGCCGGCGGTGCGCCGCTTTTGAATATTTTCGGCGGCAAGATAACCACTTACCGGCGGCTGGCAGAGGCTGCGATGGACAAGATCACGGCGGAGCTTTCCGTGACCAAGGGGAATTGGACAGCGGGTGTGACATTGCCTGGCGGAGATTTCCCGGTGGATGGCGTGTCTGAGCTGGTAGCTGAATTGCGCCGGAACTATCCCTTCCTGACCGACGCTTGGGCGCTACGCCTGGTGCGGGGGTATGGCACAGATGGCGCGCGCATTCTGGAGGGCGCGACCGATATAGAGGATCTGGGCCGCGATTTCGGCGCAACGCTGACAGAGGCAGAAGTGCTTTGGTTGATGGAGCACGAATTCGCTCAGCGCGCCGAGGATGTTGTGTGGAGGCGCAGCAAACTTGGGCTTCGGCTGTCAAAGGATGAAATTGCCGCGCTTGACACATGGATGGCAACGCAACGCGAGCAGATGCGCCAAGCGGCGGAATAAGGGGGGCGGCATGACGTTGGAGCTACAGGGGGTCTCGAAACAGGTTGACGGGCAGGTGCATATCTACCCGACCGATCTGACGTTGGAAAAAGGCACGATGAATGTGCTTTTGGGTCCGACGCTCTCGGGCAAGACATCGCTGATGCGGCTGATGGCGGGGCTGGATGTGCCCGCAACAGGCAAGGTGATCTGGAACGGCAAGGACGTGACCGGAATGCGCGTTCAGGACCGCAAGGTCGCGATGGTCTACCAGCAATTCATCAACTACCCGTCAATGAGCGTGTACGACAATATTGCTTCCCCTATGAAGCTGATGGGGCTTGACCGGGCCGAGATTGATGCGCGCGTGCGCGAAACCGCGGAGCTTATGAAACTGACGCCCATGCTGGACCGCAAGCCGCTGGAATTGTCGGGCGGGCAACAACAGCGCTGCGCGCTGGCGCGCGCCTTGGTCAAGAATGCCGGGTTGGTCTTGCTGGATGAACCCCTTGCCAACCTTGATTACAAGCTGCGCGAGGAATTGCGGGTCGAGATTCCCAAGATATTCGAAGCGTCCGGATCGATATTCGTCTATGCTACGACCGAACCGGAAGAGGCGCTTTTGCTGGGGGGCAACACCGCTACCTTGTGGGAGGGGCGTGTCACGCAATTCGGCCTGACGCCGGATGTTTACCGTCAACCGGTCGATGCGACGACCGCGCGGGTTTTCAGCGATCCGCCCATGAATTTTCTGACGATCCAGAAAAAGGGTGGCACTATTGCGTTTGGCGACGGGCAGAAAGCCCCTGCAACCGGGCAGTTGGCGGCATTGGCAGATGGCGACTATATTGCCGGATTCCGGCCCAACCACTTGGAAATCGGCAAACATTCCGCCGATGCAGTCGAATTTCACGCCACGCTGAACGTGACGGAACTGACCGGCTCGGAAACCTTCGTGCATCTGGACCATCATGGCGAACGCTGGGTGGGGTTGGTGCATGGCGTGCACGAGTTGGAGTTGGGCCGCGACTTGTCGGTCTGGCTGGACCCGCGCCATGTCTACATTTTCGACGCAGATGGCCGGTTGGTCGCACCCGCCGCCTACGCGCTGGCGGCCTGAGGAGGATACGACGCTTTGGCACGCATCACACTCGACAATCTTGCGCATTCATACCTTCCGAATCCGAAATCGGCAGATGATTTTGCGCTGAAGGAACTTAACCATGACTGGGAAGATGGCGCAGCCTATGCGCTGCTTGGGTCATCCGGCTGTGGTAAATCCACGCTTCTGAACATCATTTCCGGGCTGTTGCACCCCTCTCAGGGCCGTATCCTGTTCAACGGGGAGGACGTGACGCAGGCAACCACGGCAGATCGCAATATTGCGCAGGTGTTCCAGTTCCCGGTGGTCTACGACACAATGACGGTGCGCGATAACCTTGCCTTTCCGTTGCGCAACCGGGGCGAAGACCCGGCTTATGTCGCCGCACGGGTGCAGGAAATTGCAACCATGATCGGGATGGAGGCCGAGCTGGACCGCAAGGCGCGCGGTCTGACGGCGGACGCCAAGCAAAAGATCAGCCTTGGCCGCGGCATGGTGCGCAAGGATGTCAATGCGCTGTTATTCGATGAGCCGCTGACCGTGATCGACCCGCATATGAAGTGGGAATTGCGCACGCAGCTTAAGAAGTTGCATCACGATTTTGGCCATACGATGATCTATGTCACGCATGACCAGACCGAGGCGCTGACCTTCGCCGACAAGGTGGTGGTCATGTATGACGGGCGCGTGGTGCAGATTGGCACGCCAGAGGAACTATTCGAGCGGCCCGCGCATACCTTCGTGGGGTATTTCATCGGCTCTCCCGGTATGAACGTGATCCCGGCGCAGGTGGATGGCGCGCGCGCCATCGTGCATGGCACGGAACTGGCGCTGCCCGATGGGTATGGCACGATTACCGGCAGGACCGCTATTGGCATCCGTCCCGAATTCGCGCGTCTGAGCGCCGATGCGGGCCTGCCCGTGAAGGTGCGGCGTGTCGAGGATGTGGGACGGCATAAGCTGGTCCGGGCAGAGCTGTTCGGACAAGAGATCAACATCGTTGCCGGAGAAGACGAAGATATCGGCCCGGACATGACCCGCGTCTGGTTCGATCCGGCGCATGTGAACGTCTATGCCGACGATTGGCGCGTCGCGCCACAGGGGAGGGCCGCGTAATGAACAAGACCGTTAACCAGAAAGCTTGGTTCCTTGTGCTCCCGGTCCTTATTCTTGTGGCGTTTTCGGCGGTTATTCCGCTGATGACGGTGGTCAACTATTCGGTACAGGACAGTTTTGGCAACAACCAGTTCTTCTGGGCGGGTCTCGAATGGTTCGAGAAGATGTTGCATGACGACCGCATGTGGAACGCGCTGCAACGGCAGTTGATGTTCTCTGGCATCATCCTGGCGATAGAAGTGCCGCTTGGCGTTTATGTTGCGCTAAACATGCCGAAAAGTGGGTTCTGGGCCAGTTTCTGCCTTGTGGTCATGTCCTTGCCGCTGCTTATTCCGTGGAATGTGGTGGGCACCATCTGGCAGGTGTTTGGCCGGGTGGACATTGGTTTGCTGGGTTACACGCTTGATAAACTTGGGATTGACTACAACTACACTCAGGACCCGTTCGATGCATGGGTGACGATCATCGCGATGGATGTCTGGCATTGGACATCATTGGTGGCACTGTTGGCCTATGCCGGGCTGAAATCCATCCCCGACGCTTATTATCAGGCGGCCAAGATTGACCAAGCCAGCCGTTGGGCCGTGTTTCGGTATATCGAACTGCCCAAGATGATGGGTGTTCTGATGATCGCTGTGCTGCTGCGTTTCATGGACAGTTTCATGATTTACACAGAGCCGTTCGTTGTGACCGGCGGCGGGCCGGGCAGCACGACGACTATGCTTTCGATTGACCTTGTGAAAATGGCACTTGGTCAGTTTGATCTTGGTCCGGCGGCGGCCTTCTCGATCATGTATTTCCTTGTGATCCTTGCGATCAGCTGGGTGTTCTACACGGTGATGACCAATCTCGACAAGAAGGGGATGTGACGGATGGCTGATGCAACAGTGACTCGCACCGCCAGCAGCGCCAAAACCCGCACCGGGTTCGGCCTGCCGCGCATCAACAGCCGCGCCGTGGTGATGACGCTCTACCTCGTGTTCTTGATGTTGCCAATCTACTGGCTGCTGAACATGAGCCTGAAGACCAATGGCGAAATCCAGAGCGGTCTGACGCTATGGCCGCAAACCTTCACGCTGCAAAACTACGTCACCATTCTGACCGACCCAAGCTGGTATATGGGCTATGTCAACACGCTGATTTATGTGGTGCTGAACACGGTTATCAGCCTCGCCGTGGCGCTGCCTGCCGCCTATGCCTTCAGCCGCTATCATTTCATGGGTGACAAGCACCTGTTCTTCTGGTTGCTGACCAACCGCATGGCACCGCCCGCTGTGTTTGCGCTGCCGTTCTTCCAGCTCTATTCCTCGGTTGGGCTGTTTGACACGCATATCGCGGTGGCGCTGGCGCATTGTCTGTTCAACGTGCCGCTGGCGGTCTGGATCCTTGAAGGGTTCATGCGCGGCGTGCCCAAGGAAATTGACGAGACCGCCTACCTTGACGGCTACAGCTTTGGTGCGTTCTTCGTCAAAATCTTCACCCCGCTGATCGCTTCGGGCATCGGGGTCGCGGCATTCTTCTGTTTCATGTTCTCATGGGTGGAACTGCTGTTGTCGCGAACCCTGACCACGGTCAATGCCAAACCCATTGCCGCCACCATGACCCGCACGGTCGGCGCAGCGGGTGTCGATTGGGGGGTGCTGGCCGCGGCAGGTATCCTGACCATCGTGCCGGGGGCTTTGGTGATCTATTTCGTGCGCAACTACATCGCCAAGGGCTTTGCCCTGGGCCGCGTGTAACCAGACATAGGGAGGACGACACATGGACTGGATGGCCTGGACCCAACCGACCGTGATCTTCTTTGGCGTCATTGCAAGCTTGCTGGTGCTGTTCACCGTGCTTGCGCTCAAATTTCCGGAAACCCCGCGCGTGGGCGTGCTTCGGATTGAGACGACGCGCGGTGACCGTCTGTTCATCACGCTTCTGGGAAGTGCTTTCATCAATCTTGCCTGGCTGGGTCTGGTCGGTCCCGACACCCAGCCTTGGGCAATGGCAGTCTGCCTGGTCTATGCCGCAGCGGTGTTCCGCTGGGTCTAGACCAAGACAGTGCGCAGGCGTGACAGGGGGAGGGGAGGCCCCGCTTGCGCAACATGACCGCCCCATATCACCGGTTCAAAAAGGGAGGACACCACATGAACCTTAACCTCAAATCAACCACGGCGGCGCTGCTGATCCTTGCGGGTCCGGCGTTCGCCGACATGGACGCCGCGCGTGCGTTCCTGGATGCAGAGATCGGCGACCTGTCGTCGTTGACCCGCGCCGAGCAAGAAGCCGAAATGCAATGGTTCATCGACGCGGCGGAACCGTTCCGCGGCATGGATATCACCGTAGTGTCGGAAACCATCACCACGCATGAATACGAAGCGCAGGTTCTGGCCCCGGCTTTCAGCGCGATGACCGGCATCAATGTCACGCATGACCTGATCGGCGAAGGCGATGTGGTCGAAAAGCTGCAAACGCAGATGCAGTCGGGTGAGAATGTCTATGACGCCTACACCAACGACTCTGATCTGATCGGCACGCATTGGCGCTACCAGCAGGTGCGCAACCTGACCGACTGGATGGCGGGCGAAGCCGCCGATGTTACGAACCCGAACCTGAACCTCGATGATTTCATCGGCACCCAGTTCACGACCGGGCCTGATGGCAAGCTGTACCAGTTGCCGTCGCAGCAATTCGCCAACCTCTATTGGTTCCGCTACGACTGGTTCAACCACCCGCAAAGCCAGGAAGACTTCCGCGAAGCCTATGGCTACGATCTGGGCGTTCCGGTCAACTGGGCGGCCTATGAGGATATCGCCGAGTTCTTCACCGGGCGCGACATGTCCTATGCCGACGGTCCGGCCGAAAACGTGTTCGGCAATATGGACTACGGCAAGAAAGACCCCAGCCTTGGCTGGCGTTATACCGATGCGTGGATGTCCATGGCTGGCATGGGCGACACGGGTGAACCCAACGGCCTGCCGGTCGATGAATGGGGCATCCGCGTGAATGAGGCGTCGCAGCCCGTGGGCGCCTGTGTCGAACGTGGCGGAGCCGCCAACAGCCCTGCGGCTGTCTATGCGGTGGAAAAAGCCATCGACTGGCTGAACAACTACTCACCGCCCTCGGCTATGGGCATGACCTTCTCAGAGGCAGGCCCGGTTCCCGGTCAGGGCAATATTGCGCAGCAGATGTTCCTCTATACCACCTTCGTGGCACCGCTGGTCGACAGCGATGCGGTCATGAACGAAGATGGCACGCCGAAATGGCGCCTCGCACCCAGCCCACACGGGGTATACTGGAAAGAGGGCCAGAAGGTTGGCTATCAGGACGTCGGTTCTTGGACGCTCATGAAGTCGACCCCGGTCGACCGTGCGAAAGCGGCTTGGCTTTATGCGCAATTCGTCACCTCGCAGACGGTGGATGTGAAGAAGAGCCATGTTGGCCTGACCTTCATCCGCGATTCCTCCATCAATCATGAAAGCTTCACCGAACGCGCACCGCGTCTGGGTGGTCTGGTGGAATTCTACCGCTCGCCCGCGCGTGTGCAGTGGTCGCCGACCGGCACCAATGTGCCTGACTATCCGCGCCTGGCACAGCTTTGGTGGCAGAATATCGGTGACGCAATGTCGGGTTCCAAAACCGCGCAAGAGGCACTGGACTCGCTCTGCGCCGATATGGAAAACGTGATGCAGCGGCTGGAGCGCGCGGGCGTTCAGGGCGATCTGGGCCCGAAGATGAACGAAGAGCGTGACGCTGACTACTGGTTCGCCCAGCCCGGCGCACCTTACCCCAAGCTGGAGAACGAGGATGAAACCCCGATGACCGTCTCTTACGACGAACTCATCGCATCCTGGCAGTAATCGCGAGTTGACAGGGGGCCGGGGTTGTTGAAAACCCCGGCCCTTTTTCTATGCTGACCCTGTTGCACCCAGAAAGGCCCGCCGCATGACCCTGATCCTTGCCATCGACCAAGGCACCACCTCGACCCGCGCCATCCTGTTCGACCAGACATTCGGCATGGTCGCCAGCGCGCAGGAAGAATTCACGCAGCATTACCCGGCGTCAGGCTGGGTAGAGCATGACTGCTCCGACCTGTGGTCCACCACCGCCGCGACCTGTCGCGCGGTAATGGAGAAAGCTGGCGTCAAGGCAGGCGATATCGCCGCCATCGGCATCACCAACCAGCGCGAAACCACGCTGGTCTGGGACCGCAAAACCGGCAAACCCATCCACAACGCCATCGTCTGGCAGGACCGGCGCACGTCGGGCATGTGCAAACGATTGGCCGCCGAGGGGTTCGAGGATACCGTGACAGACCGCACCGGCCTGCTGCTGGACCCTTATTTCTCTGGCACCAAACTGGCGTGGCTGCTGGATAATGTAGAGGGCGCACGCACCCGCGCCGAAGCCGGGGAACTGGCCTTCGGCACGGTCGATACATGGCTGGTCTGGAACCTGACGGGCGGCGCGTCGCATGTGACCGACGCCACCAATGCCGCGCGCACCATGCTTTACGACATCCGCAAAGGCCGCTGGTCGCAGACCATGTGCGACCGCTTGGGCATCCCCATGTCCATGCTGCCAGAGGTGCGCGATTGCGCGGCGGATTTTGGCGAAACCCGGCCCGACCTGTTCGGCGCGCCCATTCCCATCCTTGGCATTGCGGGCGACCAGCAGGCCGCGACCGTGGGGCAGGCCTGTTTCCAACCCGGCATGCTGAAATCCACCTATGGCACGGGCTGTTTCGCGCTGCTGAACACGGGCGACGTGGCGGTGCGCTCGCAAAACCGCTTGCTGACGACCATCGCCTACCAGTTGGACGGCACGCCCACTTATGCGCTGGAAGGGTCCATCTTCATTGCGGGGGCGGTGGTGCAATGGCTGCGTGACGGGATCAAGATCATCCGCGCGGCCCCCGAAACCCAAGGGCTGGCCGATGCTGCGGACCCGGCCCAAGAGGTGGTGCTGGTCCCCGCCTTCACCGGCCTTGGCGCGCCTTATTGGAACGCGGAATGTCGCGGCGCGATCTTCGGGCTGACGCGCAATTCGGGACCGGCGGAACTGGCCCGCGCCGCGTTGGAAAGCGTGGGCTTCCAGACGCGCGATTTGCTGACGGCGATGCAGGCCGATATGGGCGGCGCCGAATCTGCCGTGCTGCGGGTCGATGGCGGCATGGCGGCGAGCGATTATGCCATGCAGTTCCTGTCCGACATTCTGGGCGCGCCGGTGGACCGGCCGCGTGTGTTGGAGACGACGGCGATGGGCGCGGCGTGGCTGGCGGGCCACAAGGCGGGCGTCATGCCGGGAATGGACGAGTTCGCGGCATCCTGGGCGGCAGAGGCCCGGTTCGAGCCTGCGATGGACAACGCCACCTGCGACGCCCGCACCGGCGCCTGGAAACGCGCGATCGAGGCGACGATCGGGTATGCGGGGTAGGGCGCAAGCGCTAGTCTGCGGGGTGGCGATGATCGGGCAGGGATAGTCACTTTATGGTGCAGACCCGCCGTCAAGGCTGATCGAGGGGCTGCCCCCAGACAAGTCGCCGGCCCTTTGGCGCGGGATTGTGCCCAAGCACGCTACTCGCGCAAGTCGAGTTGCCCAGTTACCACCAAGGGTCAAACACGGCGATTGAAGATGTGCGGAAATTCATTGCCGCTTAATTTGGGCTGATAGGTTCCGTGAATTCTTGGTTCTATCTTATTAACTCGATATAGTCGACCACACCGTTTTCTGAATTTTCAATTGGTTTAATTATTTGAGCATGCTCTGCCATCTTGATACAGCCTCGATCTAGATAAACATGGCCGCGACCCCTTATATGGAAATCAACTGGTATGCGTTTGCTTCCAAATGCCTCTGCGAGTTGATCGAGGTTTCTATAAAATAGAAGCTGTCGATCAGTCGATTTTGCTTCTTTGTATTTGTAATCTTTTTTCGGCTGCCTTTCATATTTCTTGTGGGCTACGTCACGAACCACTGGGCTTCCGTGCCATTCTTCGAGTTCAACGGTAATGAAGTTGCTCATGCTCACCCATCCATCTTCAGCGCGCTAATAAACGCCTGCTGCGGGATCTCCACCTTCCCGAACTGGCGCATCTTCTTCTTACCCGCTTTCTGCTTGTCCAACAACTTCCGCTTGCGCGAGACGTCGCCGCCGTAGCATTTCGCCGTCACGTCCTTGCGCAACGCCGCCAAAGTTTCGCGCGCGATGACCTTGCCGCCAATCGCCGCCTGGATCGGGATTTTGAACATGTGGCGGGGGATCAGCTCTTTCAGCTTTTCGCACATCAGCCGCCCACGCCCCTCGGCACGGTCGCGGTGGACCATCATCGACAGCGCATCCACCGGTTCGTCATTCACCAGCACCTGCATCTTCACAAGGTTATCTTCGCGGTAGCCCGTGATCTCATAATCGAAGGACGCATACCCCTTGGTGATGGATTTCAGCCGGTCGTAGAAATCGAACACGACCTCGTTCAGCGGCAGGTCATAGACGACCATCGCGCGCGACCCGGCATAGGACAGGTCCAACTGGATGCCCCGGCGGTCCTGACACAGTTTCAGCACATCGCCCAGGTAATCATCCGGCACAAGGATCGTGGCCTTGATGCGCGGTTCCTGCACGTGGTCGACATGGGTCAGGTCGGGCAGGTCCGCGGGGTTGTGCAATTCCTGCATGGTCCCGTCGCGCATATGGATATGATAAACCACCGAGGGCGCGGTCGTAATCAGGTCCACGCCGTATTCGCGTTCCAGCCGGTCGCGGATCACTTCCAGATGCAGCAGCCCCAGAAACCCGCAGCGGAACCCGAAGCCAAGCGCGGCAGAGGATTCCATTTCATAGGTAAAGGACGCGTCATTGAGCGCCAGTTTTTCGATCCCGGTGCGCAAGTCTTCGAATTCCGCCGAATCGACCGGGAACAGACCGCAGAACACCACCGGCACCGACGGTTTGAACCCCGGCAGGGCTTGCGCGCAGGGTTTCTTGTCATGCGTGATCGTGTCGCCCACCTTGGTGTCGCGCACCTGCTTGATGCTGCCGGTGAAGATGCCAATCTCTCCCGGTCCAAGTTCGGCCACGTCCACCATGGCGGGTTTCAGCACCGACAGCTTGTCGATGCCGTATTTCGCGCCCGTCTGCATCATGCGGATGTTGTCGCCCTTGCGGATGACGCCGTCCATGACCCGGATCAGCACAACCACGCCCAGATAGGGGTCATACCAGCTATCGACCAGCATCGCTTTCAGCGGCGCGTCGCGGTCGCCTACGGGGGCGGGCAGGCGTTTGACAATGGCTTCCAGCACATCGGGAATGCCAAGGCCGGATTTGGCGGAAATCAGCACCGCGTCGGACGCATCCAGCCCGATCACATCCTCGATCTGGGCGCGCACGGCATCGGGTTCGGCGGCGGGCAGGTCGATCTTGTTCAGGACGGGCACAATTTCATGGTCGGCATCGAGTGCTGTGTAGACATTGGCGAGCGTCTGCGCTTCCACGCCTTGGGATGCGTCCACCACCAGCAGCGATCCTTCGACCGCCTGCATGGAGCGCGACACCTCATAGGCGAAATCGACATGTCCCGGCGTGTCGATCAGGTTCAGCACATAGGCTTCGCCATCCTGCGCGATATAGTCGATGCGCACGGTATTGGCCTTGATCGTAATGCCGCGCTCGCGCTCGATATCCATCGCGTCGAGCATCTGCTCTTTCATGTCGCGGTCGGAGACCGTGCCGGTGGACTGGATCAGCCGATCCGCCAGCGTGGATTTTCCGTGGTCGATATGCGCCACGATCGAGAAGTTCCGGATATGGGAAAGCTGTGTCATGCCCGCTGATATGTCGCGCTTTCCCGTCCCGGTCAATATGGCTTGATGGTGTGGTGCTATTCAGGCGCGTGGCGACGCGAGTAGCGGTTGTAGGATGGGGCATACCAGCCGTCCAACTGGCCCGCCTTCGGCGCGTAAACGGTCACATCCAGCGGGTGGCAGGTGGCCGCGTCAGAGCTGTGCTCGGCCCCGCAATCCCCGCCAGGGCAGGCGGATAGGACACCAAGAAGGTCAATCTCTGCGAAGAATTCGATATAATCGCCTGCACGCGCCGGGCTGGCTTTCATGAAATACTGGCCGGTGTCATGGGTAAAGCCGGTGCACCTGAACACGTTGAGCACATCGTGAATATGCCCTTCGGCTTCAGTCAGCGCCATGCCCATTTCGGCAGCCAGCGCGCGTGTCAGGTTTGAGTGGCAGGTGTTGTGGTAGTCCTGCCCGCTCAGCAGGTGGTGCGTATAGGGGTCGCAGCGCGTGCCGATCACGTCATGCACCCGGCCGCCAAACGCATCGACCCCATACCATGACAGCGTGTCCTCTGTGATCGTTGCCATCGGCCGTAGATAGGGCAGACAAGACCATAGCCGGTTGCCGATGCCCACATGACTGCCATGGAGCGCGCGGGTTTTCCCGGAAAAGAAACGCTCGTCCAGATTGCGGGCGGCAAACAGGTTCAGATCCCCGACCTGCGCCCCATCAGGACAGGAAATGCGAAAGAAGCTGCCGGCTGTGACATGGAAGCACCCGGCCTCTCGCGGGGGGATGCGCGTGTGATCCGTGGCTTGCGCGGTGTCGCGGGCCGCGCGGTATTTGTCGAGGGGCGGGACATGCAACGTGTCATTCGGGTAGCAGATGACAGGAGCAACGCTGCGGCGCGCGTCAGCATCTGGCGGGGCCTCAGTCGGTGTCTTTGTCATTGCTGCTCTCCTGCCAGACAGTGTTTCGGGTTTCGTCCTTTCGGAAGCGCAAGCTCTGCACCGCAAGCCGCACAGACATGCAGAACCCGCCCATCTGCCAAGGCACGCCGATCTTCTCGCCAACGGCATCCGCGCCGTTGCCAAGGCCGCAAGATCAGAATTGCGGCCAATACGACCAAAAGTCCGAGTATCATGAACATCCGATGATGTTGGACGTGTTGTGCAGCGATTTCAAGCCATCGCCCCAAATGATGAGCGTCAAGTCGCGCTTAGCGGAGGATTACTGCCGTGCGGCCCAGCTAATCGATGCGCGGTTGCGGGTGTAGAACTCTCCCAGCATGCCGATAACGATCAGGCACAGGCTGAAGATGACCGGATAATAAAGCCAGGTGTTGAAGGGGTTGTAGTTGATAAAGGCAAAGCCGCGCGCTTGGTCAATGGCGTGAAACAGTGGGTTCCATGTAAAATAAGGAAGCACGCTTGCAGGCAGCGTGTTGGCCAGAAAGAACTTGCCCGACGCAACCATATTCATGCGCGAGATCAGCGTGGTCAGCAATTTCGCAACCGATGGAAACCATGGTTTGATCGCATACATCACAAGGCCGATCGCCAGCCCGGAAAACCAGACCGCCAAAAGCATGGCAAAGGCTCCGAAGGGTTTGTCGATAACCACCGGTGTCCAGATCGTGTGATACAGGAACAGGATGACCGCGATTGACAGGATTTGGATGTAAAGCTCTGCCAAGGCAGCGCCGCCAATCGCTACGATCGGGTTCATGGGGCGGTGTTTCATCATGGCAGAATTCGGCCCCTCTGCCGAGGCGACGGCAGAGAGTGTCTTGATATGCGCCATGAACAGGACAACGCCGCTCATGAGGTAAATCAGCGTATCGCCCCGGATGGTGGCACCGCGCGCCCCGGCGAACACGAAGATAAGCAGAAACACACCCAAAAGAATCATCGTTTGCACAATGTTCAGCATCAGGCCGATGATGGCATTGCCGTGGTTCTTGCGGACATTGCGCACTGATTGGGTGAATATCAACTCTAGCGTGTGCCAGAGCTGCCACCAGAAAGAGCGTGATGTGGTTGGGCTGAACATATGAGCCGGTTTCCGATTGTCGCCTGTGTGGCTTGCCAATATAGAAAAACTTAGACGAAATCACGGCAAACGACAATCTTGCCGCCGCTTAAGGAGCTTTCATGTTGCGTGCTGATGACCGTGTCTCCCTTTTCCGCCGCCTTGCATTGGAAGCGGGGGCTCAGATCATGAGCGTTTATGACAGCACGGATATGGGCGTGGAAAGCAAAGCCGATGACAGCCCGGTAACGCGCGCCGACAGGCTGGCGGATGATGTTATCAGCGCAGGTCTGCGCGCCGAAATGTCCGATGTCGCGCTTGTGACCGAAGAACAGGCCGACACGCACGGCGCTACCGCGTCTACCTTTCTGATTGTCGACCCTTTGGACGGCACCAAGGAATTCATCAAGCGGCACGGGGATTTCACCGTCAATATCGCGCTTGTCGTGGACGGCGTGCCGGTGGCCGGTATTGTCTACGCCCCGGCGAAGGGCCGGATGTTCTACACGGATGCGGATGGCGTCAGCGTGGAAGAACTTGGCCCGTTCGACCCCGTTAACCCCGGTCAGACCCGTCCGCTGCACCTCAGCGCGCCGGATGCCGCCGGGCTGATTGTTGTCGCATCCAAGTCGCACCGCGATGCCGCAACCGATGCCTATATCAACCGCTACAATGTGGCCGACATGCGCAGCGCCGGGTCGTCGTTGAAATTCTGCCTTGTCGCCGCAGGAGAGGCGGATCTTTACCCACGTCTTGGCCGCACCATGGAATGGGACACGGCGGCGGGCGATGCTGTGCTGCGCGGCGCGGGCGGGCAGGTGCTGCGCTTTGACGACCATACGCCGCTGCATTACGGCAAGCCCGGTTATGAAAACCCGTTCTTCATTGCCCGTAACCCAAAGGTTGACCTGGTTTTGCCGGAATAAGGCAGCGAACCTTAATGAATTCGTTAACTTTTACGATTCTGCGCAAAGTCTGAACGCAAACCTGCCGCATTTCCCCCGTTATATGGCTTCATGTGAAACGCCATCCAGAACGGAGTACGGAATGAGACGCAAGGTTACGAAAGCGGTCTTCCCTGTCGCAGGGATGGGCACCCGGTTCCTGCCCGCGACAAAGTCGGTCCCGAAAGAGATCATGACTTTGGTGGACCGCCCTCTGATCCAATACGCGATTGATGAGGCCCGCGCTGCGGGCATTACGGAATTCATCTTCGTGACCTCGCGCGGCAAGGGTGCATTGGAAGACTATTTCGACCGCGCCCCGGAACTGGAAGCGTCCTTGAAGGCAAAGGGCAAAACAGCCCTGTTGGACGTGTTGGAAGATACCAACATGGATAGCGGGGCGATTGCCTATGTCCGCCAACATCAGGCGCTGGGCCTTGGCCATGCCGTTTGGTGCGCGCGTCACTTGATCGGGGATGAGCCATTTGCAGTGCTGCTACCCGATGACGTAATCGCGGCCGACACTCCTTGTCTGCAGCAGATGGTCGAAGCCTATGAGGAGACCGGAGGCAATATGATCGCGGCGATGGAAGTCGCACCGCATATGGCGTCGAGTTATGGCATCATGGATGTGCCGCCGACGATTGGCCGCAGCCTGCAAATGCGCGGCATGGTCGAAAAACCCGCGCCAGGCACGCAACCTTCAAACCTGGCCGCGATTGGCCGCTATATCCTGTCACCTGATGTGATGCGCCACCTGGGCGAAATCAAACCGGGTGCGGGGGGCGAAATTCAGTTGACCGACGCAATTGCCCGCGAGATTGCCGAGAAACAGAATGTCTATGGCTACCGTTTCGACGGTCAACGCTATGATTGCGGCTCGAAAGCCGGGTTCCTGCAAGCGACGGTGGCTTTTGGCCTTGCCCGTGCGGAACTGCATGATGAGTTGGATGATTTCCTGACGGATCTTATGGCGCAGCGTCAGGCTGCGCAATAGGCACCGTTGCATCCCGACGAAATCCGGGGCGCCCGTTTGGGGCGCTCCATTTTTTGTTGCGGGCAGCTTCGGCTTGCGCTTTCGGCCCCGCCGCGCTTCTCTGGGCCAAGCTAGGCAAAAGGCGCGCATGTATTCCGAACTGCCCTTCTCGCAAGACCGCTGGTTCCGCTTCCGCATGGATTGGAAGCGCCGCCGTTTGCGTGCGCGCGCCATCGCCAAAGCGCGCGAATTGCGCAGCCTCAAGCGCGGGCGATGGGGCCGGGGGGCAATCCTGCTGTTTTGCACCATCCGCAATGAGGGCGACCGGATTGACTGGTTCCTGAAACACTACCGGGCGCTTGGAGTGGATCATTTCTGTTTTGTAGACAATGGCAGCGATGACGGAACATTAGACACGCTACTGGCGCAGCCCGATACCTCTGTCTGGAGCACGCAGGCCAGTTATCGCGCCTCGCGCTTTGGGGTGGACTGGCTGAACTGGCTGATGCTGCGCCACGCGCGGGGGCATTGGTGCGTTGTTGCCGATGCCGATGAATTGCTGATCTATCCGCATTGGCAGACCCGTCCCCTGCGCGCGCTCACCGATTGGCTGGACGACGCAGGCCAACCGATCCTGCCTGCAATGATGCTGGAACTTTACCCCAAAGGCGCGCTTGACCAAGTGTGCGTAGTGCGAGGTCAAGACCCGCTGGAGGCGCTGCATTGGTTCGACCCCGGCAATTATACCATCACGCGCAAACCCTTGCTGGACTGCCTGCTTATTCAGGGCGGCCCGCGCGCACGCATCTTCTTTGCGGACCAGCCCAACCGTGCGCCCACGCTGACCAAGTTGCCCCTGGTGAAATGGACCGCGCATAACACATGGGTCAACTCGACCCATTCCATCCTGCCGCGCCATCTGAACGCGGTTTATACGCGGGAGGCGGGCGAGGGGATTTCAGGCGCGCTCTTGCACACCAAGTTTCTGCCCCAGATCGTAGAGCGCGCGCCGGTGGAAAAGGCCCGCGCCGAGCATTTCGGCAACGCGCCGGTATTCGATGCCTATTACGATGCCGTGGCCGCCGCTCCTGATCTGTGGTGCGCGCAGTCCGCCCGGTTCGAGAGTTGGGAGCAGCTTGAAAGCCTTGGGATCATCTCTCGGGGTGGCTGGGCCTGAGAAAAAACTGGTTTCGTTGCCATGTTTTAGGCAACAATAACCGCTATTGGGCAAGATCGTTGCATTTGGCCAACCGCTCGGGCATGACTGGATCAAGGCTGCCGAAGTTGGCCGATTAGAATGTGCGAGTGGTGTTTAATGGGATTTAAAACTCAATTGAAATTACGTGCAAGGCGGCAAGCCAAGCTGATGCGCGCGCTTCGGAAAAGTCTGGAATTGCGCACTCGTGTCAACCGCACCGACCGCATCCGGCCCAACGATGTTCTGTGCTTCACGACACTGCGCAACGAACATGTGCGCTTGCCCTATTTTCTGGAGTATTACCGCAAGATGGGGGTCGGCCATTTCCTTATGGTCGATAACGGGTCTGATGATGGCACGGCGGAGTATCTTGAAAAACAACGTGACGTGTCGCTCTGGACCACGCAGGCCAGTTACAAAGGGTCTTGTTTCGGGGTCGACTGGCTGAACCACCTGCAATGGCGCTACGGGGCGGATCATTGGTGTCTTGTGGCTGATGTCGATGAATTCCTGCTGTATCCCTATGCGGACACGCGCCCGTTGCAGGCGCTGACAGATTGGCTGGACAGCCAGGGGCGCAAGTCTTTTTCGGCCATGCTGCTGGACATGTATCCCAAAGGTCCGATTGCCGCCCAACCTTACCGTGCGGGGCAAAACCCGTTCGAGATTGCGCGCTGGTTCGATGCGGCCAATTACTCGCTTAAGCAGAACTCACTGATGGGCAATTTGTGGATACAGGGTGGCGTGCGCCAGCGCCTGTTCATGGCCGACAGCCCAGAACAGGCCCCGGCGTTGAACAAGGTGCCGCTGGTGCGCTGGTCGCGCAAATACGCCTATGTCAGCTCCAGCCATATGGCGTTGCCGCGCGGTCTGAACCGCGTTTATGATGAGACCGGTGGCGAGCAAGCGTCTGGCGTGCTGTTGCACGCCAAGTTCCTTGATACGATCATGGATAAGGCGAATGAGGAATTACAGCGTGGCCAGCATTATGCGGACAGCCGCGAATACCGTGCCTATGACCTGACATTGCGCGACGGGCAAAGCCTTTGGTGCGAACATTCAACCGAATACATAAACTGGCGTCAGTTGGAAATTCTGGGGCTGATGTCGAAAGGGGATTGGGCATGAACGCAGCAGCCCCGACACTGGGTGTGGTTATGTTGTGCCACACGGCCTTAGACCGCGCCGCGCAGGTCGCGCGGTTCTGGCTGAACGCGGGTTGCGCGGTGGCGCTGCATATCGACAGCGCCGTGCCGCAAGCGCAGGTCGCTGCCCTGCAGGCAGATATTGGCGCGCATCCGCTCTTGCGTATGGCCCCGCAACACCGCTGTGAGTGGGGCTCATGGAGCATCGTCGCGGCCAGCCAGAGCGCCGCAGAATTGCTGCTGCGCGATTTTGCCAGTATCGGGCATGTCCTTCTATCCTCGGGTGCCTGCCTGCCATTGCGCCCGGCGGCAGAGCTTGTCACCCATCTGCGGGCGCATGAGGGCACGGATTTCATAGAATCGGTCGCTGTTGACCATGCCGACTGGATTACGGGCGGGCTGTCGCGCGAACGCTTCACGCTCTATTTCCCGTTCTCGTGGCGCAAGCGGCGCTGGCTGTTCGACCGCATGGTGGATCTGCAACGCCGCTTCGGTATTTCGCGCGAAATCCCCCGCCCGCTGGAGCCGCATATGGGGTCGCAATGGTGGTGCCTGTCGCGTGCCACGCTGGAAGCGATCCTGACGCACCCCAAGCGCACACGCTACGAGCGTTACTTCAAAGGCTGCTGGATACCTGATGAAAGCTATTTCCAGACGCTGGCGCGCCTGCATGGGCGGCGCATCGAAAGCCATTCTTTGACCTTGGTGAAATTCGACCGCAACGGGCGGCCCAATCTGTTTTACGACGACCATCTGCAACTTTTGCGCCGGTCTGATCGTTATCTGGCACGCAAGATCTGGCCGCAGGCAGAAAAGCTGTATCGGTTTTTCCTGACAGATCAGGCCAGCAAACTGGCACCGGTGCCCGCCGAACCTGCCAAGATCGACCGCTATTTCGAACTGGCCGAACGCCAACGCACCGAAGGGCGCGCGGGCCTTTATATGCAAAGCCGCTTCCCGCATGATGGCAGCGGGCAGGCGCTGACCGCCGGTCCCTATTCGGTGTTCAGCGGGTTCGACCAACTGTTTAGGGGCTTCGATTACTGGTTGGGACAGGCCACGGGCACCCGCGCGCATGGGAATCTTTATGCACCCGAGAAGGTGCATTTCCATGGTGGGGCGAAAATTTGGCATGGCGCGATTTCCGACAGCGCGGCGCTACGCGATTACAACCCGCGCATGTTCCTGACCAACATGCTTTGGGCCACACGCGGTGAAAGACAGTGTTTTTCTATCGCTGCGCGTGACCATATCCCCCCAGACCTGATGTGGTTCATGGCCAAGGATCGCAACGCCCAGATTTCGGTGGTCAGCGGGTGTTTTCTGCTACCGCTGTTTCGTGGCGAATTTCGGCCTGACGACCTGCTGGGTCATGTCGCTTGGCTGCAAAAGCGCGAACAGCATATGTTATCCGTGTTGCAATCGCGCTGGGTTCAGGCGGATGTGCGGGTCTGGACCTTGGCCGAATTTTTGGAAGCGCCAGAGCGTAACCTGTCCGAGGTCTTGGCCAAGATCCTGCCCGACGCTGCTGTAGACGGGACCAGCCTGCCAGAGATGCAGCCGCTTGACGGGTTGGAAGATTTCTTGAAGGAATTGCGCAACAAGGGCTTGCCCCCGGTGCTGCTGCGCGATTTCGAAGGCCGTTCAGGCGTGATATAGGAACTTCCCATGACAAATGACGCCCTTTTCGACTATTTCGTCGTTTTGGCAGAAATGCGCACAGGGTCCAACCTGGTCGAGGCCAATCTTAACGAATTCGAGGGCATCACCTGCGAAGGTGAGGTGTTCAACTCGCATTTCATATCGCATGAAGGCAAGGCAGAGCTGTATGGGGTCACACTGGCCGAACGCGACCGCAACCCGATGGCGCTTTTGTGGGCCATTCGCGAACAGGCCGACCTGACGGGGTTCCGGTTCTTTCATGACCATGATGCACGGGTGTTGCCCACCTTCATGCAAGACCCACGCTGCGCCAAGATCATCCTGACGCGCAACCCGCTGGACAGCTATGTGTCGCTGAAAATTGCGCAGGCCACGCAGCAATGGAAGCTGGGCGATGTGAAGACCAAGCGCTCGGCGCAAGTGGGCTTTGACCCGGTGGAATTCGAAGACCATGTGACGCGCATTCAGACGTTTCAGACCCAGATCCTGCGGATGTTGCAGACCAGCGGGCAGACTGCGTTCTACCTTGCCTATGAAGACGCCAATGATGTCGAGGTTCTGAACGGGCTGGCGACGTGGCTGGGGGTGCCATCACGGATCGAGGCACCTTCGCGCAAGCTGAAGCGCCAGAACCCCGAACCGCTGGAGCAAAAGCTGACAAACCCCGGCGCGGTGCGCGAGGGTTTGGCGCGACTGGACCGGTTCAACCTGTCGCGCACGCCGAATTTCGAACCAAGGCGTGGGCCGATGGTCTGGGGGCTGCGCGCCTGCGCAACCCTGCCCGTGGCTTACCTGCCCATCCCCGGCGCGCCCGATCCGGGTGTTCTGGACTGGATGGCGCAGATCGATGAGGGGCGCCCCGTGCAGGCCGATTTCACCGCGCATACCTGGCGCGAGTGGCTGCGGACGCATCCGCGCCGCGCGCTGTTCACGGTGCTGCATCACCCGCTTGCCCGCGCGCATGAGGTCTATCTGCGGCAGGTCTTGCATGGCCAGCGCGCCAATGTGCGGGCGTTTCTGGCGCGTGTGCATGGGGTGGAGCTGCCTGAGAAAGACGCGATGGACCGCTACGATACCGCGCTACACCGGGCGGGCTTTCTGGCGTTTCTGCGCTTCGCGGCAGCCAATCTGAACGGGCAGACCGCGATTGCGGTGCTGCCCGCATGGGCCAGCCAGACGAAGGTGATCGAAGGTGTGATGGGGCAGGCGGCGCTGCATGACCTGCTGCGCGTGGACGGCTTGGCGCGTGACTTGCCCGCGCTGGGCCGCGATCTGGGGCTTGAGTTGCCAAGCTTTATTTCCGTGGCACAACCGCGCCGCTTTACGCTGGCCAGCATTTACGACGCCGAGATCGAGGCGGCCGGTCGCGCCGCCTATGCGCTTGACTACGAGGCGCTGGGTTTCGAGGATTGGACCGCGTAGCGCCTGCTGCATCGTGGCAAGGGGGCTTTGCCCCCGCCCGGACCCGTTCCGGGCCCGGACTCCCCCAGGATATTTTTACAAGGATGAACCGGCAGGGGTCAGAACCGCGATAGCCGGTCGGTCAGAAGTGCGAAGAAGCCATCCGCATCAACATCGCCGATGAACAGGGCGTTGGCTGCGCGACCGCTGACACGCCACCAATCGGCGACAGTCATGCCAAGGGTCAGCTCCGAGCCGGTCTCGATCTCGACATTGATATGGCGTCCGGTGAAGAGGTCGGGCGCGATCAGGTAGGCAATTGTGCAAGGGTCATGCAGTGGCGCGCCGGAGGAGCCATATTTCTCCTTGTCGAAACGCTCGAAGAAATCGGTCCAGCTTGCGACCGCCGGTCCGACCGTGCCGGGAAGGGCGCGGAAAGCCGCAACGCGCGCGGCGGTGACAAGTGCTTTATGGGTCACATCGAGCGGCATGACGACCAGATCGACCCCCGCCGCGAACACGATCTTGGCCGCTTCCGGGTCGACATAGATGTTGAATTCGGCGGTGGGGGTGATGTTGCCCACCTCGAAATAAGCGCCGCCCATCAGCACGATCTGTTGAATGCGCGGGATGATGTCGGGCGCGCGTTGCATCGCGGTAGCGATATTGGTTAGCGGGCCGATGGGGACCAGCGTGACCGTGCCAGAGGGTTCCCGGCGTAATGTCTCGATCAGGAAATCGACCGCGTGGCCATCGGCAAGTGGCATGTCAGGGGCGGGCAGGTCGACACCGTCTAGGCCGGTTTTGCCATGTACATGTTCTGCCGTGACCAGTTTACGCTTAAGCGGCGCGTCGCAACCGGCATAGACCGGTACATCCACCCGCCCCGCCAATTCACAGACCTTGCGCGCGTTGATATGGGTGAGCGGCAAGGGCACGTTGCCAGCAACGCAGGTTATGCCCACCACTTCTAGTTCCGGCGAGGCCAGCGCGAGAAGAATCGCGACGGCGTCATCCTGTCCTGGATCTGTGTCGATGATGATTTTGCGGGGCATGGCCGGTCCTTATCTTTGGCCTGTTCAGGATGCGCAGCCTATGCAGGCAGCGCAAGCCCTGTTCAGATACCCGTGCCGCAGATTTTTGCGTGATGGGACGGGCGGTGCGTGGCAGAGTGGAGTGGTCTCACCTTTTGCATGGGAATCGTCATGGCGCGTTTTCTTCTTCTTATTTTCCTGATGTCCGGCCCCTTGGCCGCCCAAGACCTGTCTTTTCGGATTGCTCCAACAGAATCCTGCTTGTGGGATAGCGGTCATGACGGCGACAAGCGCGCCTGCATCGGCCTTGCGGCCAGTGCTTGCATGGAACAGCCTGGTGGCTACAGCACGGTGGCGATGGGCTATTGCCTTGACCAAGAACTAAGTTTTTGGGACGGGCAGTTGAATGATGCCTATGGCCAGTTGATGCAAGCTATGCGCGCCGCAGATGAGGGTCTGCCCGCGCATTTGGCCATACAGTCCAGCAGCTTGCGCGATATGCAACGCGCGTGGATCGCCTATCGGGATGCGCGCTGCGACCATGAGGCATCCTTGTGGCAGGGTGGCACAGGTGCCAGTCCCGCCTATCTGAATTGCCTGATGGACGAAACCGCCCAACAGGCGCTTTACCTTGGGGCGCTTTATTCGGGCGAGGGGTAATAGTGTCATGCTGTCGCTGCTGCAACTGCGGCAAAAGGTGTTTGCACGCGCGGCAAGCCATTCATATTAATGAATGTTAAATGTATACCACGGTATCCTGACGCGCGTTTTTCCGCATTCAAACGGGCTAGTTCAGTTGACCAACCCATCGTTGCAGAGTAGATGGTGCACAGCCAAAGCCCACAGATTCCGTCTGTCGGCACAGTTCGGTGCAGCAAGTGCTGCCTGCGAAAGGAGCCAAAGGTGCAAGACCTCCTCGCGTCCTATCTGCCCATTGTGATTTTTCTGGCCATTGCCTTGGGCCTTGGCCTTGTGCTGCTGCTGTCGGCCATTGTTATCGCGGTGCGCAACCCTGACCCAGAAAAAGTGTCGGCTTATGAATGTGGGTTCAACGCCTTCGACGATGCGCGCATGAAGTTCGATGTGCGCTTCTACCTTGTGTCGATCCTGTTCATCATCTTCGATTTGGAAATTGCGTTCCTGTTCCCTTGGGCTGTGGCCTTCGGTGACATGTCGATGACAGCGTTCTGGTCTATGATGGTGTTTTTGTCCGTGTTGACGGTGGGCTTTGCCTATGAATGGAAGAAAGGGGCGCTGGAATGGGAGTGATGACCGGAGCCAACACGGCAGGGGCCGACCGCGAGGTTGCCACGCAATCGCTGAACCGCGAATTGCAGGACAAGGGGTTTCTGCTGACCTCGACCGAAGACATCATCAACTGGGCGCGCAACGGGTCGTTGCACTGGATGACCTTTGGCCTTGCCTGCTGCGCGGTCGAAATGATGCATACGTCGATGCCGCGCTACGACCTGGAACGCTTCGGGACCGCGCCGCGCGCGTCCCCGCGCCAGTCGGACCTGATGATCGTGGCCGGCACACTGACCAACAAGATGGCGCCCGCCCTGCGCAAGGTTTATGACCAGATGCCAGAGCCGCGCTACGTGATCTCCATGGGAAGCTGCGCCAATGGCGGCGGTTATTACCATTACAGCTATTCCGTGGTGCGCGGTTGCGACCGCGTGGTGCCGGTGGATATTTATGTGCCCGGCTGCCCGCCCACGGCAGAGGCGCTGCTGTATGGTATCCTGCAACTGCAACGCAAGATTCGCCGCACCGGCACGCTGGTTCGCTGAGGGGGGCTTATGAGCACTGATTTGCATGATATCACCGCCCAGCTTGACGCGCGCATGTCCGATGCCGTGGTAGGGCACGAGATCGCATTCGGCGAGTTGACCGTGACGACCACGCTTTCGCATTTGCCAGTGCTGGTGCGTTGGTTGCAGAGCGATGAGAGCATGAAATTCTCGACGCTGGTGGACATCACAGCGGTCGATTATCCGGGCCGGGCCGACAGGTTTGAAGTCGTCTATCACTTCCTGTCAATGTATCGGAACCACCGCATTCGGCTGAAAGTGATGGCGGGCGAGGATGACATCGTGCCTTCGATCACCGGCATTCACGCCTCGGCCAACTGGTTCGAGCGGGAAGTCTTCGACATGTTCGGCATCTTGTTTTCCGGCCACCCGGATTTGCGCCGCCTGCTGACCGATTACGGCTTTCGCGGGCATCCGCTGCGCAAGGATTTTCCGACCACGGGCTATACCGAAGTCCGCTATGATGAGACATTGAAGCGCGTGGTCTATGAACCGGTGTCGCTGGTTCAGGAATATCGGCAATTCGATTTCATGTCGCCATGGGAAGGGGCCGAGTATGTCCTGCCGGGTGACGAGAAGAAGGAGGCTGCGACATGATGGATGGCTCCTACACGCCGGACACGCTGACGCATGAACAGCGCATCCGCAATTTCAACATCAATTTCGGCCCGCAACACCCTGCCGCGCACGGTGTTTTGCGGCTGGTGCTGGAACTGGATGGCGAGATCGTGGAACGCTGCGATCCGCATATCGGCCTGCTGCACCGTGGCACTGAAAAGCTGATGGAATCGCGCACTTACCTGCAAAACCTGCCCTATTTCGACCGGCTGGATTACGTGGCCCCGATGAATCAGGAACATGCCTGGTGCTTGGCGATCGAACGGTTGACCGAGGTTAAGGTGCCGCGCCGGGCGCAGTTGATCCGGGTGCTCTATTCGGAGATCGGGCGCATCCTGTCGCATTTGCTGAACGTGACCACGCAAGCCATGGATGTTGGCGCGCTGACGCCGCCGCTCTGGGGCTTTGAAGAACGCGAAAAGCTGATGATCTTCTACGAGCGGGCTTGCGGTGCGCGCCTGCACGCGGCCTATTTTCGGCCCGGCGGCGTGCATCAGGACCTACCGCCGAAGTTGATCGACGATATCGAAGAATGGGCGCATGCCTTCCCCAAGGTGTTGGATGATATCGACACGCTGCTGACAGAAAACCGCATTTTCAAGCAGCGCAACGCCGATATCGGGATCATCTCGGAACAGGAAATCCTCGATTGGGGCTATTCCGGCGTTATGGTGCGTGGGTCGGGGCTGGCATGGGATCTGCGCCGCGCGCAGCCCTATGAATGCTATGACGAATTCGACTTCAAAATCCCGGTTGGCAAGAATGGCGATTGCTACGATCGCTACCTGTGCCGGATGCAGGAAATGCGCGAGTCGACCTCTATCATGCTGCAAGCCATCGAAAAGCTGCGTGCGCCCGAAGGGCAGGGCGATGTTTTGGCGCGCGGCAAAATCACGCCGCCGTCGCGGTCGGACATGAAAACCTCGATGGAAAGCCTGATTCACCATTTCAAGCTGTATACCGAAGGGTTCCACGTGCCCGCGGGCGAGGTTTACGCCGCCGTCGAAGCGCCCAAGGGCGAATTCGGGGTGTATCTGGTGGCCGATGGCACCAATAAGCCCTACCGCGCCAAACTGCGCGCGCCGGGCTTTTTACACCTGCAAAGCATGGACCATGTGGCCAAGGGCCACCAACTGGCCGACGTGGCCGCCATTATCGGCACCATGGATGTCGTGTTCGGAGAGATTGACCGCTAATGCTACGCCGACTGTACCCAGACCAGCCCGACAGCTTCGCGTTCACCCCGGCCAATCAGGCATGGGCCGAAGCGCAGATCGCCAAATACCCGGCGGGCCGTCAGGCCAGCGCCATCATTCCGCTTCTGTGGCGTGCGCAGGAACAGCATGGCTGGCTGACCCGCGCGGCGATTGAACATGTCGCGGCAATGCTGGACATGGCCTATATCCGCGCGCTGGAAGTGGCGACGTTTTACTTCATGTTCCAGTTGCAGCCCGTTGGCGCTGTTGCTCATTTCCAGATATGCGGCACCACGCCCTGTATGCTGTGTGGCTCGGAAGAACTGGTCAAGGTTTGCCGCGAGAAGATTGCCAAGCAACCGCATAAGCTGTCTGCCGATGGCAAGTTTTCGTGGGAAGAGGTCGAATGCCTTGGTGCGTGTTCAAACGCCCCCATGGCGCAGATCGGCAAGGATTATTACGAAGACCTTGATGCCGAAAGTTTTGCTAAATTGATCGACGAGATGGCGGAGGGTAAGGTGCCCACGCCCGGCTCGCAAAAAGGTCGGTTCGCATCGGAACCCTTGGGAGGGGCAACCACGCTGAAAGATTACACCGGGCAGGCCGAAAACGGGTCCGTTGCGCTGGCGACCGGCCTTGGCGACACGCTCAAGCGCATTGATGGAAGCGAAGTGCCCTTGGTGGCGCCTTGGTGCGATCACCCCCGCGCCGATGGGATGCCGATGGGCGGCAATGTGGCTGAACTGGTAAAACCCGCCGACCCGGTAGAAGCCCCCAAGGCGAAGGGTGACAGCGAAACCCTGCGTCGCAAAGAACAGGTTGCGATCCCCAAGGCCACGCCAAAAGCCGCGCCAGACGTTGTGGAACCGGCGGTTGTGGAAACCAAACCCGAAATGCTGACGGAAGCACGCGGCACGCCGGATGACCTTAAAAAGATCAAAGGTGTTGGTCCGAAGCTGGAAGGGGTGCTGAACGAGTTGGGCGTCTGGCATTTCTGGCAGATCGCAAGATGGACCGCGACCGAGGTGGCTTGGGTCGATACAAGACTGAAGTTCAAGGGCCGGATTGAACGCGATGACTGGGTCGATCAGGCCAAAATTCTTGCTGAAGGTGGCGAGACCGAATTTTCGAAACGCTCCTGACCGGGGTAGGGGATGATGGGCATGACCAAACCCAGCGAACAGGACATGGCACTTGCCCGGCAGGCACGGCTTGCGGGGGCGGTGATGGCTGTGGCAATTGTGCTATGGGTTGGTCTGCAATTCATCGGCGGGCAATTTGGCTGGCAGGCGCGCTACGCGTTTCTGGTGGATTTTGCCGCCCTTGCCGCCTTTGCCTGGGGCTTGATCGTGACTTTCCGCATCTGGCGGCTGAAAGGCCGCTGAGCGCGCAGATAGGGATACGCATATGCTGGACGACAAGGACCGCATCTTTACCAACCTTTACGGCATGCATGATCGCTCGCTGAAAGGGGCGATGGCGCGTGGCCATTGGGATGGCACCAAGAAGATCCTTGAAAAGGGCCGCGACTGGATTGTGGACGAGATGAAGCAATCGGGCTTGCGCGGGCGCGGTGGGGCAGGGTTCCCGACCGGTCTGAAATGGTCCTTCATGCCCAAGGAAAGCGACGGGCGTCCGGCCTATCTGGTTGTAAATGCTGACGAGTCAGAGCCGGGCACCTGCAAGGACCGCGAGATCATGCGCCATGATCCGCATACGCTGATCGAAGGCTGCCTGATTGCGTCTTTCGCGATGAACGCGCATGCATGCTACATCTATATTCGTGGCGAATATATCCGCGAGAAAGAGGCGCTGCAAAACGCCATTGACGAAGCCTATGACGCTGGTCTGGTTGGTCCCAACGCCTGCGGGTCTGGCTATGATTTCGATATTTATCTGCATCACGGCGCGGGCGCCTATATCTGCGGCGAGGAAACGGCACTTCTGGAAAGCCTTGAGGGCAAGAAGGGTATGCCGCGCATGAAGCCTCCATTCCCGGCGGGCGCGGGGCTTTATGGCTGCCCGACCACGGTGAACAACGTGGAATCCATTGCCGTTGTGCCGACCATCCTGCGCCGGGGTGGCGCGTGGTTCGCAGGCTTTGGCCGTCCGAACAACGCGGGCACCAAGATTTTCGCGATCTCTGGCCATGTGAACACGCCTTGCGTGGTGGAAGAGGCCATGTCGATCAGCTTTGAAGAGCTGATCGAAACCCATTGTGGCGGCATTCGCGGTGGTTGGGACAACTTGCTGGCGGTCATCCCCGGCGGGTCATCCGTGCCCTGTGTGCGGGGTGAAAACATGCAGGGTGCAATCATGGATTTCGACTACCTGCAAAAGGATCTGCGGTCGGGCCTTGGCACAGCCGCGGTGATCGTGATGGATAAATCCACCGATATTGTGCAGGCGATCTGGCGGCTGGCCAAGTTCTACAAGCACGAAAGCTGCGGCCAGTGCACGCCCTGCCGCGAAGGCACCGGCTGGATGATGCGGGTCATGGACCGCCTTGTGCGCGGAGAGGCCGAGATCGAAGAAATCGACATGCTATGGGACGTGTCCAAGCAGGTCGAAGGCCATACGATCTGCGCGCTTGGCGACGCGGCGGCGTGGCCGATTCAGGGCCTGATCCGCAATTTCCGCGACGAAATCGAGGACCGCATCCGTGCCAACAAGGCCGGGCGCGTGGCAGCGGAGTAGGATGATGGCACGCGCAACGCTCTTGGCAGGACTTGCGGTTGCCGCCTCGCTCGCCACGGGCAGCGCGGCGCAATCCATGACGCAGGCAGAGGTGAACGACCTGCTGCGCGCGACGCCGGAAGTGTATAACGGGTTGTTTACGGCGGCCCTCATCAAGCATATCGCAGATAGTTGTCCCGACAGCATTGACCCGCCCGGAAAGCTGGCGCGTGTCGCGTATTTCTTGGGGCTCTACCAGAAGGCGCGCGCGCTTGGTCCCGACCGGGCGCAGATTGAAGCCTTTGTCGAAGATGACGCTGAACAAGACCGTATGCGCGAGCTTGTGTTTACTTATCTGCGAGCTGCCGATGTGGACCCGATGAACGAACAGGCCGTGTGTGCCTATGCAAGTGACCAGATTGCCGAAGGCTCTGCCATCGGCAAGCGGTTGCGGGAGAAGTGAGAAATGTCTGACCTTCGCAAGATCATCATCGACGGGCAGGAAGTGGAAGTCCCCCAGACCATGACGCTGATTCAGGCGTGTGAGATGGTCGGGATCGAGATTCCGCGCTTTTGCTACCATGAGCGGCTGTCGATTGCCGGGAATTGCCGCATGTGTCTGGTCGAAGTGCAGCCCGGCCCGCCGAAACCGGCGGCAAGCTGCGCGATGCAGGTCAAGGACATGCGCCCTTTCCCCGATGGCAGCCCGCCGCAGGTGAAGACCAACACACCGATGGTCAAGAAGGCCCGCGAAGGGGTGATGGAGTTTTTGCTCATCAACCACCCGCTCGATTGCCCCATCTGCGATCAGGGCGGCGAGTGTGATCTGCAAGATCAGGCCATGGCTTACGGCGTCGATTTCTCGCGCTTTCGCGAACCCAAGCGCGCGACCGAAGATCTGCAGCTTGGCCCGCTGGTCGAAACCCATATGACGCGCTGCATTTCCTGCACGCGCTGTGTGCGCTTCACGACCGAAGTAGCGGGCGTGCAGGTCATGGGCCAGACGGGGCGCGGCGAGGATGCCGAGATCACGACATACTTGGGCGCGCTGATCGAGAGCGAGATGGTCGGCAATATCGTGGACCTGTGCCCTGTGGGCGCGCTCGTATCCAAGCCTTACGCCTTCACTGCGCGTCCTTGGGAGCTGACCAAGACCGAAACCATCGACGTAATGGATGCGCTGGGGTCCAACATTCGCGTGGATACAAAAGGCCGCGAGGTTATGCGCATTCTGCCGCGCAACCATGACGGTATAAACGAGGAATGGCTGTCCGACCGCTCGCGCTATGTCTGGGACGGGCTGAAGCGCCAGCGTCTGGACCGTCCTTACATCCGCGAAAACGGCAAGCTGCGCGCGGCGACGTGGCCAGAGGCCTTGTCGGCGGCGGCCTCTGCGATGAAGGGCAAGAAGGTGACCGGGCTGGTGGGCGATCTGGTGTCGACCGAGGCGGCTTATGCGCTGAAATCGCTGGTCGAAGGCTTGGGCGGCACGACTGAATGCCGGGTCGATGGCGCGAAGCTGCCTGCGGGCAACCGCTCTGCCTATGTCGGCACTGCCACCATCGAAGACGTGGATCATGCGCAGAAAATCCTGCTGATCGGCACCAACCCACGCCACGAGGCACCCGTTCTGAACTCGCGTATCCGCAAGGCGTGGCTGCATGGCGCCGATGTGGTGCTGGTGGGTGAAGCCGCTGACCTGACCTATGAGTATGCGCATATGGGCACCGACCGTGCGGCGCTGAGCAAGGCGTTGGATGCGGCCCAAGCCGAGGAAGGTTCGGAAAGCATCGTCATCATCGGCCAAGGTGCGCTGCGTGACGCCGATGGCGAGGCCGTGCTGGCCACTGCGCAGGCGATTGCCGAAAAAACCGGTGCGAAACTGTTGGTGTTGCACACCGCAGCCGGGCGCGTTGGGGCAATGGATATTGGCTGCACCACCGAAGGCGGTCTGAGTGCGGCCACCGAAGGCGCAGAGGTGATTTACAACCTTGGCGCGGATGAGATCGACATCGCACCCGGTGCCTTCGTGATCTATCAAGGCAGCCATGGAGACCGGGGCGCGCACCGCGCAGATATTATCCTGCCAAGCGCGGCCTATACCGAAGAAAACGGCCTGTTCGTGAATACCGAGGGCCGCCCGCAGCTTGCGCTGCGCGCCGGTTTCGCACCGGGCGAGGCGAAAGAAAACTGGGCTATTCTGCGCGCGCTCTCGGCGGAATTGGGCGCAACCTTGCCCTTCGACAGCCTGAGCGCATTGCGCAATCAGTTGACTGGCAGCTTCCCGCATCTGGCGGAAATTGACGAGGTGCCGGAAAACGAGTGGCAGGCGCTGCCGCAGGGCAAGTTGGCACAGGTGGCGTTCAAGCCTGCCGTGTCGGACCATTACCTGACCAACCCGATCACGCGGGCCTCTAGTCTCATGGCGGAACTGTCCGCAATGGCAAAAGCGCGGGCTGAAACCGTGCTGGCAGCGGAGTAAATTGCCATGCTGGCCAGCACCTTCCCAGCCAAAGCCCTGACGCTCGCCGCTTGCGGTGGGCTGATGGGCTGTGTGGCGGGGCAGGGCACGCGCGACACACTCGACCCGCCTGCGCGCACGCAATATCTGGGCGTGGACACGCGGTTGCTAGAGGGCGATCTGGTCAGCTTTGTCGTGCAGCTTGCCGGCAAGGGGGGGCGGTCCGAGGCCATTGCCTATACCCGCTGCGCCGCGGCGCAATACGCATTGATCCGCGGGTATAGTTTTGCGCGCCATGTCCGCACCAGCGCGGGCCAAAAGGGTGGCATTTGGGAAGCGGATGGGGTTTACACCATCTCGCCGGATCTGCCACGCGGCACAAGAACAATAGACGCGGAAGTGGTCGTGGATGACTGCAATGCGCAGAACATTCCAACGGTCTGAGGAATAGAGGGACGCATGGCTGAATTTCTGGAAACCAGTTTGGGTATCGCCACGCTAATCGCCGCGCAATCGCTGCTGGTGGTTGGCTTTGTCATGATAAGCCTGATCTTCCTTGTCTATGCCGACCGCAAGGTCTGGGCAGCGGTCCAGATGCGGCGCGGCCCGAACGTCGTCGGCCCGTGGGGCTTGCTGCAAACCTTTGCCGACGCGATCAAATTCGTCGTCAAGGAAGTGGTCATCCCGGCCGGTGTAGACCGGCCCGTGTATTTCCTGGCACCCTTGGCCAGTTTCGTTCTCGCGGTGCTCGCCTGGGCCGTGATCCCGTTCAACGATGGCTGGGTTCTGGCAGACATTAACGTGGCGATCCTGTTCGTCATGGCGATTGCGTCCTTGGAAGTTTACGGCGTCATCATGGGCGGTTGGGCATCGAACTCGAAATATGCCTTTCTTGGGTCGTTACGGTCTGCGGCACAGATGATTTCGTACGAGGTCTCGCTCGGTCTGATCGTGATCGGCGTCATCATCTCCACCGGGTCGATGAGCTTTGGTGCCATCGTGGGTGCCCAAGACACGGGCTATGGCCTGCTTGGCTGGTATTGGCTGCCGCACCTGCCAATGGTCGTGCTGTTCTTCATCAGCGCCCTGGCTGAAACCAACCGCCCGCCATTCGATCTGCCGGAAGCGGAATCGGAACTGGTCGCAGGGTTCATGGTCGAATATGGCTCCACGCCATACTTGCTGTTCATGGCGGGCGAATACATCGCGATCTTCCTGATGTGTGCGCTGATGTCGCTGTTGTTCTTTGGCGGCTGGCTGTCGCCCATTCCGGGCCTGCCTGACGGGTTCCACTGGATGTTCATCAAGATGGCGTTCTTCTTCTTCATGTTCGCCATGGTGAAGGCCATCGTGCCCCGCTACCGCTACGACCAGCTTATGCGCATCGGCTGGAAAGTGTTCCTGCCCTTCTCGTTGTTCTGGGTGGTTCTGGTGGCGTTTCTTGCAAAATTCGAAGTGGCCGGCGGCTTCTGGGCGCGCTGGGCGATTGGGGGTTAAAATGGGGTTCGATTGGGGACGCGCGGTTAAATACGCGCTGATGACCGACTTCATCAAAGGCTTTGGCCTTGGGATGCGCTACTTCGTGGCGCCCAAACCGACCATCAACTACCCACATGAAAAAGGGCCGCTGTCGCCGCGCTTCCGGGGAGAACACGCGCTGCGCCGTTACCCAAATGGCGAGGAACGCTGCATTGCCTGCAAATTGTGCGAGGCGGTATGCCCTGCGCAGGCGATCACGATTGACGCGGAACCGCGCGAGGACGGGTCGCGCCGCACCACGCGCTACGACATCGACATGACCAAATGCATCTATTGTGGTTTCTGCCAAGAGGCCTGCCCGGTCGATGCGATTGTCGAAGGCCCCAATTTCGAATTCGCCACGGAAACCCGTGAGGAACTATTCTACGACAAGGCCAAATTGCTGGAGAATGGCGACCGTTGGGAAGCTGAGATCGCGCGCAATCTGGAAGTTGACGCGCCGTATCGCTAGGGCCTGCGGGCAAGGAATAAAGGACGCCGAGAGACATGGGCATAGCCGATATCACATTCTACGCATTCGCGGTCACGCTTTTGGGCGCGGGCTTTCTGGTTACGATCTCGCGCAACATGGTGCATTCGGTGCTGTGGCTGATCCTTGCCTTCCTGTCAGCGGCAGGGCTGTTCGTGCTGCTGGGGGCCGAATTCATGGCGATGCTGCTGATTATCGTCTATGTCGGTGCGGTTGCAGTTTTGTTCCTGTTCGTCGTGATGATGCTGGATATCGACTTCGCGTCTCTTCGGGGGGAAATGGCCCGGTATTTCCCCATCGCGGCCATCATCGGCGTGGTGCTGATGCTGCAAATGGCCATGCTGTTCGGGGCTTGGTCCAGCAGCGAACAGGCGATGGGCCTGCGCCAAGCGCCCACGCCAGATGTGGCAGAGGTCCACAACACCAAGGCGCTGGGGATGATTATCTATGATCAGTATTTCCTAGTGTTTCAGGTTTCTGGCCTGATCCTGCTGGTTGCCATGGTTGGCGCAATTGTGCTGACGCTGCGGCACCGGAAGGATGTGAAGCGCCAGAACGTGATCGCGCAAATGCACCGCGACCCGGCCAAGGCGATGGAACTGAAAGATGTCAAACCGGGGCAGGGGCTTAGCTAAGCCCGGCCACCGCATTGCGAGAGCCGCAAAGGCCCGCCACAGAATAACACGAGGGACGACAATGGTAGGACTTGAACATTACCTGACGGTGGCGGCGGCGCTGTTCGTCATCGGGATTTTCGGCATATTCCTGAACCGCAAGAACATCATCGTCATCCTGATGTCGATCGAGTTGATGCTCTTGTCGGTGAATATCAACCTTGTCGCCTTCTCCAGCTTCCTGAACGATCTGGTGGGCCAAGTGTTTACCATGTTCGTGCTGACCGTGGCTGCCGCCGAAGCGGCCATCGGCCTTGCGATCCTTGTGTGCTTCTTCCGCAACCGTGGCACGATCGACGTCGAAGACGTCAACGTGATGAAAGGCTAATCCGATGGCGACGATTGTTCTACTGGCGCCGCTATTGGGCGCGATCCTCGCCGGGCTGTTCTGGCGCGTGACGGGCGAGAAAGCCGCGCAGATCATCGCCACCGGTCTGCTGTTCCTGTCCGCGAGCCTGTCTTGGGTCATCTTCCTGACGCATGATGGCGGGGTAGAGCAGATCACTCTCATGCGCTGGATCGACTCTGGCACGCTGGTCGGCGACTGGGCGATCCGGCTGGACCGGCTGACGGCGGTGATGCTGATCGTCATCACCACGGTCTCCGCTTTGGTTCATCTATACAGCTTCGGCTACATGGCACATGACAGTCATTTCAGCGATGACGAAAGCTACCGCCCGCGCTTCTTCGCCTATCTGTCCCTCTTCACCTTCGCCATGCTCATGCTGGTAACGGCGGATAACCTTGTGCAACTGTTCTTTGGCTGGGAAGGTGTGGGCCTAGCGTCTTACCTGCTGATCGGGTTCTATTTCCGCAAGCAAAGCGCCGGGGCCGCCGCGATGAAGGCGTTTATCGTCAACCGCGTGGGGGATATGGGGCTTATCATCGCGCTGATGGTGACCTTCTACTTGGTCGACTCTATTGCTTATGATGACGTTTTCGCCGCCGCGCCCATGCTCGCGGAAAGCACGGTCAGTTTCCTCTGGACCGAATGGAACGCGGCCAACCTGATCGCCTTCTTGCTATTCGTGGGTGCGATGGGCAAGTCGGCGCAGTTGTTGCTGCACACATGGCTTCCCGACGCGATGGAAGGCCCGACGCCTGTATCTGCGCTGATCCACGCCGCAACCATGGTGACGGCGGGGGTGTTCCTTGTCGCGCGCTTCTCGCCGCTGATGGAATACACGCCCACCGTGACCGCCTTCATCGTGCTGGTCGGCGCGCTGACGGCGTTCTTTGCCGCGACCGTGGGTCTGGTTCAAAACGACATCAAACGCGTGATCGCCTATTCGACCTGTTCGCAGCTTGGTTACATGTTCGTAGCCGCTGGCATCGGGGTCTATTCCGTCGCCATGTTCCACCTGCTGACCCATGCGTTCTTCAAGGCGATGCTGTTTCTTGGGGCAGGGTCGGTCATTCACGGCATGCACCATGAGCAGGACATGCGGAACTATGGCGGGTTGCGCAAGAAGCTGCCCATGACCTATTACGCCATGCTGATTGGTACGCTGGCCATCACCGGCGTGGGCATTCCGCTGACGACCATCGGTTTTGCCGGCTTCGTGTCGAAAGACGCGATCATCGAGAGCGCTTTTGCCGCTGGCACGACCTATGCGTTCTGGTTCCTTGTGATCGCGGCTCTGATGACCAGCTTCTATAGCTGGCGGTTGATGTTCATGACCTTTTTTGGCACCCCGCGCGGCGACAAGCACACGCATGAGCACGCACATGAAAGCCCGCTTGTCATGCTGGTGCCGCTTGCGGTGCTGGCCATTGGCGCGGTGCTGTCGGGCATGGTGTTCTACGGCCCGTTCTTCGGGTCGACCGATGCGGTTCGCGAATATTTTGGTGCAGCGATCTTCATGGCTGCGGATAACGACTTGGTGTCAAAAGCGCATTATGTCGATAAATGGGTCAAAATCGCGCCCTTCGCAGCCATGCTGATCGGGCTTGGCTTGGCGTGGCTGTTCTACATTCGCAATACCGAACTACCCAAAAAGCTGGCCGAAACCTTCCCCGGTGCCTACCAGTTCCTGCTGAACAAGTGGTATTTCGACGAGATTTACGACGCGGTCTTTGTTCGCCCTGCCAAGGCCATTGGCACCTTCTTGTGGAAAAAGGGCGACGGCAGCATGATTGATGGCGGCATTAATGGTCTGGCGATGGGGATCATCCCGATGCTGACGCGTCTGGCTGGTCGTGCGCAATCCGGCTTCGTCTATCACTACGCCTTCGCCATGGTGCTGGGCATTGTCGCCATCGTGAGCTTTGTCACGCTGGGCGGAGGGGCAAACTGATGCTGAACCTGCTTTCCATCATCACCTTTACGCCTGCCATCGCGGCACTGATCCTTGCGGTCTTTCTGCGCGGCGATGATGAGGCCGCGCGAAATAACGCGAAATGGGTGGCTTTCGTGGCCACGCTGGCAACCTTTGCTGCGTCCCTGATCCTGTTGGTGGGATTTGATTCCGCTGACACGGGTTTTCAGTTCGTCGAAGAACACGAATGGATTTTGGGCCTGACCTACAAGATGGGCGTGGACGGCATCTCGGTGCTGTTTGTCATGCTGACCACGTTCCTTATGCCGATCACGATTGCCGCCTGCTGGAACGTCACGCATCGGGTGAAGGAATACATGATCGCGTTTCTGCTTTTGGAAACGCTGATGATCGGCGTGTTCACGGCGCTGGACCTTGTCCTGTTCTACCTCTTCTTCGAGGCGGGTCTGATCCCGATGTTCCTGATTATCGGCATCTGGGGCGGCAAGGAACGCATTTACGCGGCGTTCAAGTTCTTCCTCTATACCTTCCTTGGGTCGGTGCTGATGCTTGTCGCCATGATCGCGATGTATGTTGATGCGGGCACGACAGACATTCCGACGCTGCTACACCACCAGTTCAGCACCGAAACCTTCAGCGTGATGGGTTGGCAGGTTATTGGCGGTATGCAGACGCTGCTTTGGCTGGCCTTCTTCGCGTCTTTTGCGGTGAAAATGCCGATGTGGCCGGTGCATACATGGTTGCCGGACGCGCACGTCCAAGCCCCTACGGCGGGTTCTGTTGTGCTGGCGGCGGTGCTGCTGAAAATGGGTGGCTACGGGTTCCTGCGCTTCAGCCTGCCGATGTTCCCGGTGGCCAGTGACATCTTTGCGCCGCTGGTGCTGTGGCTGTCGGCCATTGCAATTGTCTATACCAGCCTTGTCGCGCTGATGCAGACCGACATGAAAAAGCTGATCGCCTATTCGTCGGTGGCGCATATGGGCTTTGTCACCATGGGTATCTTTGCCGCGAACCAGCAGGGTGTAGATGGCGCGATCTTCCAGATGATAAGCCACGGCTTCATCTCCGGCGCGCTGTTTCTGGGTGTCGGCGTGATCTATGACCGCATGCACACGCGCGAAATCGAGGCCTATGGCGGTTTGGTCAACCGCATGCCGGTCTATGCCGCCGTGTTCTTGCTGTTCACCATGGCCAATGTCGGCCTGCCGGGGACCAGCGGTTTCGTGGGCGAATTCCTGACCTTCATGGGCGTGTTCCAAGTGAACACTTGGGTCGCGTTCTTTGCCGCAAGTGGTGTGATCCTGTCGGCGGCCTATGCGCTGTGGCTGTATCGCCGGGTGGTGATGGGCGAACTTATCAAGGCCAGCTTGAAAGGCATTTCCGACATGGACCGCCGCGAAAAGGCAATGATGGCGCCTTTGGTGGCGGCCACGCTGATTCTTGGGGTCTATCCCGCCTTTATCACCGATATCATCGGTCCTTCGGTCAGTGCGCTGGTCGATGGACATGCGTTGGCGTTGCAGGCTCATGAAGCCGCATCCCAACTGGCACAGAACTGAAAGGGCCCGACATGATCGGAGCAGATCTGACAACCGCGCTTCCAGAGATTGTCCTCGCGCTCTTTGCCATGGCCATGTTGATGGTGGGCGTTTATGGCGGCAAGGACAAGCTGGCCGAACCTATCCTTTACGCGACTGCTGCACTTATGGTGATGCTGGCGCTGTATTCGGGCACGCAGTCGCTAGAGCCGCTGACCGCGTTTAACGGCACCTATTTGAAAGATGGTTTCGCACAATTCGCCAAGATGCTGATCCTTGTCTCTGCTGCCGTGGTGCTGGTCATGGGCAAATCGGTTATGGTCGAGACGGGGCTTTTGAAATTCGAATACCCGATCCTGATCGCGCTGTCGGTCGTCGGGATGATGCTGATGGTCTCTGCTGGCGACCTGATCGTGCTGTATATGGGGTTGGAACTGCAATCGCTGGCGCTTTACGTCGTCGCCACCATGAACCGCGATTCCACGCGCTCGACCGAAGCGGGGTTGAAATATTTCATCCTTGGCGCGCTGGCGTCTGGCCTACTGCTGTATGGCGCGTCGCTGACCTATGGTTACGCAGGCACGACCGTGTTTGCAGGCATCCTCAGCACAATTTCAGAGGATGGCATGTCGGTTGGCCTGCTGATGGGCTTGGCATTCATGCTGGCGGGGTTGGCGTTCAAGGTCTCTGCGGTGCCCTTCCACATGTGGACGCCGGATGTCTATGAAGGTGCGCCCACGCCCGTAACCGCCTTTTTCGCCACCGCGCCCAAAGTGGCGGCGATGGCACTGATTGCACGGTTGGTGCATGACGCTTTCGGCACCGTGCCGGGCGACTGGTCGCAGATCGTGGCGCTACTGGCGGCGGCATCGATGTTCGTGGGCGCGATTGCCGCGATCGGACAGCGCGACATCAAGCGGCTGATGGCCTATTCCTCGATCAGCCACATGGGTTTTGCATTGGTTGGTCTGGCAGCGGGCACGGCGCAGGGCGTGCAAGGGATGCTGGTCTACATGGCGATTTACGTGACCATGAATATCGGTGTCTTTGCCTTTATCCTGACGATGCGGCGCGATGGTCAGGCTGTGACGGACATTTCGGAGCTGAACCAACTGTCCAAGGCCGAGCCACTGCGCGCATTGGCATTGCTGGTGCTGATGTTCAGCCTTGCGGGCGTTCCGCCGCTGGTGGGCTTCTTCGGCAAGTTCTATGTGCTGTGGGCGGCGGTCGATGCGGGCCTGACATGGTTGGCGGTTGCCGGGGTTATCGCGTCCGTTATCGGGGCGTTCTACTATCTGCGGATCGTGTTCTACATGTATTTCGGAGCAGAGTCAGAACCGCTCGACACGGTGCGCGCGCCTGTGCAGGCAACACTTTTGGTCGCCTGCGCGATGATCATGGTGCTCGGGGTGATTAACCTGTTCGGCATAGACGGAATGGCCGCGCTGGCGGCGGATGCCCTTGTCCGGTAACTGGCCGGACGGGGTAGGGCGCAGCGTCCTGCCGCAGGTCGATAGCACTAATGCAGAGGCCGCGCGCCGGATGGCCGCATTCGCTGGCCCGGAATGGATACTCACCCTGCGCCAGACCGCAGGGCGAGGACGGCGCGGCCGGGCGTGGCATGACCCAGAGGGTAATTTTGCCGCAAGCTACCTGTTCCGGCCCGAAATGCCGCCGGCACAGGCCGCGCTCTATTCCTTTGTGACCGCGCTTGCGCTGCAAGAGGCCTTGATCGCCGCGACCGGTCGCCCTGACAGTTTTGCGCTGAAATGGCCCAATGACGTTCTGTTGCACGGGGCAAAACTGGCAGGCATCTTGTTGGAAAGCGCGGGGCCGTTTCTGACAATCGGGATCGGGGTTAACCTTGTGGCCCACCCCGACGCCGACGCGGGTGCGCTACGCCCAGTCAGTCTGCAGGGTGAAACCGGCCTACGGGTCGCGCCCGAAGAGTTCCTTGACCTGCTTGCTCCCGCCTTTGCCCATTGGCAAACGCAGTTCACCACTTACGGCTTCGCCCCGATCCGCACCGCGTGGCTGGCCCGTGCCGCGCGCTTGGGCGAAAAGATCACGGCGCGCACTGTGACCGACAGCCATGAGGGCACGTTCGAAGGGATTGACGACACTGGCGCGCTTTTGCTGCGTGGCGCGCATGGCCTGCGCGCCATTCCTGCTGCTGACGTGTTTTTCTAAGGAAAGCCTATGCTTCTGACCATTGACTGCGGCAACACCAACACCGTGTTTTCCCTGTGGGAACATGATGTCATCTTGCAAACATGGCGCACCTCGACCGACCATCGGCGTACGGCGGACCAGTATTATGTTTGGCTTTCCACGTTGATGCAGGTGCGCGGCATTACGGCGGATGTGCGCAATGTGGTGATTTCTTCCACCGTGCCGCGCGTGGTGTTCAATCTGCGGGTTCTGTGCGACCGCTATTTCGACTGCCGCCCGCTTGTGGTGGGCAAGCCCGAATGCCGTCTGCCGGTCCCCCCGCGTGTGGAAGAGGGCGTGCGCCCCGGTCCTGACCGTTTGGCAAATGCGGCGGGCGCATTTCAGCGCCATGGCGGGCATGTGGTGGTCGTGGATTTTGGCACTGCCACCAATTTCGACGTGGTGGCCGAAGATGGCGCCTATGTTGGCGGTGTGATCGCGCCGGGGGTTAACCTGTCGCTGGAAGCGCTGCACCAAGGTGCCGCCGCCCTGCCGCATGTCGATATTTCCCGCCCGGAGCGCGTGATTGGCACGAATACGGTCGCCTGCATCCAATCTGGGGTGTTCTGGGGCTATACAGGGCTGATCGAAGGGATTACCCAGCGGATAAAGGCCGAGTATGGCCGCCCCATGAAAGTGATTGGCACAGGCGGTCTGGCGGCACTGTTCGCACAGGCTGAAGACCTGTTTGACGAAATCGAGGATGACCTGACGATGTATGGCCTGCGGGTAATCCATGACTATAACACGGCCATGACGAAATAGGAGCAGCCATGAGCGCTGAGAGATTGATCTACGTCCCCCTTGGGGGCGCAGGCGAAGTTGGCATGAATGCCTATCTGTATGGATACGGTCCCAAAGGACGCGAACGGTTCATTCTGGTGGATCTGGGGATTACCTTTCCGGATATGGGCGGGCAGCCCGGTGTGGATGTCATCCTGCCTGACCTGACATGGTTGGAAGAGCGCCGCGACCGTCTGGACGCGATTTTCATTACCCATGCGCATGAAGATCATGTCGGCGCGGTGGGCCAGATGTGGGACAAGCTGCAAGCGCCGGTTTACGCCCGCGATTTCACTGCCCGCATCGCGCGGCTGAAAATGCAAGACCAAGGGCAGGACATTGCCCAAGTGAAAACTGTGGGCAAGATGGAGCCGGTTCAGGCCGGACCCTTCACAGTGCAGTTCTTCCCCGTTGCGCATTCGCTGCCCGAAGCCTCTGGCATGATTATCGACACGCCTGCGGGGCGGCTTGTGCATTCGGGCGACTTCAAGGCCGATACCACCCCCGGTGTGGGCGAGCCACATGATCCGGCCATGCTGGCCGAGATCGGGCGCTCTGGCGTCAAGGCGATGATGTGCGATAGCACGAACGTGATGAACAAGCATGCTGGCCGGTCCGAGGCAACGCTTGCAGGTCCGATAGCCGACCTGATGCGCGATGCGAAGGGCATGGTCGTGGCGACCACCTTCGCGTCCAACGTGGCGCGGCTGAAAACGCTGGCTGTGGCCGCAACACAGGCTGGGCGCTCGGTCTGCCTGATGGGCCGCGCGATGTTGCGTATGACCCAAGTTGCGACGGAAGCGGGCATCCTGAAGGATTTCCCGCCCACGGTCAGCCCCGAACAGGCCAAGGATATCCCGCGTGAGAACCTGCTGCTGATCGTGACCGGCAGCCAAGGCGAGCGGCGCGCGGCGAGTGCGCAACTGGCGCGGGGCACCTATATGGGGCTGAACATGCGCGACGGCGATACGTTCCTGTTCTCCTCCATGACCATCCCCGGCAACGAGCGCGAGGTTGGCCGGATCGTCAACGGGCTGTCGGAAATGGGCGTTGATGTGATCGACAATTCCGAGCGACTTTACCATGTTTCGGGCCATGCGAACCGCCCCGATCTGGAGGCGATGCAAGACCTGATCCAGCCTGCAATTCTGGTGCCGATGCATGGCGAACACCGGATGATGCGTGAACACGCAAAGCTGGCGATTGGACGTGGGATGCGGTCATTGGTCGTGTCGAACGGCTCTGTGCTGGACCTGACCGACGATGTGCCGGTGCTGGTCGATGAAATCCCCACCGGGCGGACCTATCTGGACGGCAGCCGCCTGATTGGTGCCATGGACGGGATCGTGCGCGACCGTATCCGTATGGCGATTGGCGGGCATGTCTTTGTGACCGTCATCATGGACGAGGCCGACGAGGTTCTGGGCGACCCTTGGGCCGAGATTGCGGGGCTGCGCCCTGTTGCCAAGGGCGGGCAGGCGCTGAATGAGGTGATCGAGGATGAATTGTCTGATTTCCTGAACCGCGCGAGCCGCAAGGTTCTGACCGATGACGACAAGCTGAATGACGGCATGCGCCGTGTGGTGCGGCAAGTTGTGATGGAAGAACTGGGCAAGAAGCCCGAGGTCACCATTGTCGTTAGCCGGTTGAGCGCCGAGTAGCTGTTACCCAGCGGAGGGCTTTCGCCCAAGACTTTACTGAAGGGGAGCTGCCGCCCCCCTTCAGCCCCATTGGGGGGATCCCCCCGCGAGTATTCCTGGCAAGATGAAATCAGCGCCAGAACGTCGTGCGACTGGCAAGCAAGCCTTGCAGCTTTGCCAGTGCCCGCAAAGCAGGCGGCTGCGGCGCTGCCGCGGGATCCGACAAGCGCTCTAATGCCAGTTCCGGGCTGCATGGAAGCCGTGTGACCGGGTCAAGGTAGCGCGGGTAATCGATCAGCACGGCATGGGTGAGGGTTTCAAGGTCGGGACGCGCGCGGCGCCTGTCGGGAACCGGCCCCAGATCGCGCGTGAGGCCCCAGCCGGCGTAGAAAGGCGCGCCAAGACAGGTGACGGGCACGCCGCGCAACAGCGCTTCGAAGCCGAGGGTTGATGTGATCGTCCACACCTCTTGCGCTTGGGTCAAAAGCCATGCCGTGTCTGCCTGCGGCAAGACCATATCTGCGGCAGACATGTCGGCCAAGGCGCCGGGGCGCAGGCCCGCTTCGACATCGGGGTGCGGTTTATAGAGGATGATTGCATCCGGGTTTTCCGCACGGACCTTGGAAAGGAGCTCTGCATTTGTGCGGATATTTGCAGCGCCCAAGCGGATTGAGGCGTCATCTTCGACCTGTCCCGGCACGAGGATGCGGTGGCCTTGGGGCAGGGTTGGACGCGCGCCGGCAAGATTATACTTGGTGAGCCCTTGCGCACGCAGCCCGGCAATAAGACGCGCGGCGCGCTCTGTTCCGCCCGGCGGCAGGGGACGCGCCACCAGATGTTCCAGCCGCGAGGGCTGCGTTGGATCGTAATAGATGCCCAGATCGTCGCGCACCAGTGACAGCGGTGGCGTGAGAGCCGCACCAAGGCCGCGCGATCTGAGCAGGCCGTCCTCTATGCGAATGTCGCCATCGCTTGCGCCCCAGACCATGCTGCGGCGTCCCATCGCGGTCTTGCGAAACCGCAGCTTTTGCCAGCGCCCGAAGAAGGCTTGCAGATGCGGACGCTTCCAGAGCCGCATGTCAAGCGCGTCATAGCCGGCGTGATCTTCGCGCCACGCCCGGACCAATGCTTCGAGATGGTCGAGCAGGTCGGGCAGTGCGCAGAGTTGGTCGCGGCATGGGTCATACCACTTGGGGTAAAGCAGCATGGCGCCTGCGAAAAGCTGGGTGCGGGTCAGGCGACGATTGCGGCGTGGATGCGGCGTCTGGTCATCGCTCAGCCCCCATCCGGAATAGAAGGGCAGGCCCCAGACATTGGGGCGGTGCCCCGCTAGGATCGCCTCGAACCCCAGTTGAGAGCTGACAGTGTAGACGGCAATCGCGCCGTCCAGCAGGTTTTGGGGCGAACAGGGCGCGTCGCAGATGGAAACGCGGTCGGATTGTGCATCGGCATTGGTGAAATGACCGGACCGCAGCCCTTGCGCGGCTTCAGGGTGGGTGCGGATCACGATGCGCGCTGTCGGGTGATCTAACTGTGCCTGCACCAGCATTTCGTGAAAGATATAAGGGGAGAGCGGTCCGTGCAGGCCGCCATGGGTGAGCGAGGCGTCACCCCGCACCTGATCTATGACCAGCACATAGCCCGGCGGCGGTGCCGGGGTGTCTGGATTGCACGCGGAATATTTTGTCAGGTGCTGTCCACGTATCCGCGCCATGCAGAGCCGCGCGGTTTCCAGCAAGGCATGATCGTCCAGTGGGGTCTTGGCGAGCAGGGTTTCTAGGTCACTCGGATGGGACGGGTCGTAATGGATGCCCTGCTCGTCTATGAGAAGGCCGAGTGGAGGCTCCCCGCGACGACCGGGGAACAGCGATCGCAGGAAAGCGTCCTCTACCCGTAACAGCCCGGCGCTACTGCGTTCCGCCAAGGCTTTCGCGCGGGCGGCGCGGGGAGCATGCCCCCATGCCGCGACCATGTCTTGGGGTTTGGGCCAGCCAAAGCGGGGTGCGTATCCGGCCAAGGCCATTATCCGGCGAATGCGACGGGCTTGTGCCGATGGCCCGAGGAACCCGCCAGAAACGGCATAGATCCTCGGGCGCATTGTCTTAGTCAGAACTGCGTGTGAGCGCGCGAATAGACCCGGCTGCGGTAATCGACCCGGTGAGCGCCGAAATCTGGCGGGCCCACAGGACGGAGCTGGCCTCTGTCACGAAGATCGTGTCGCCGTCACGGATTTTGAAATCGCGCGCGTTGAACATGCCTGTCGGGGCGGTCAGGTCCAGCACATAGACAAAGCGCACATCGGACACGAACTGGCCGATCCCAAGGATTTCGGTCGCGATTTCCGGGCGCTCGTCTCGGAAAATGAACACGCCCTTGGGGTCTGCGCGCAGCGGGTCCAGACCTCCGACAGAGGCGATGGCTTCTATTGCGGAAATCTGTTGGGTGTCGAAGGTCACACGGCTGGTTGTTCCGGTTGCCCCTAGCACGCTGAAACTGCGTTGGTCTTGCTTGATCAGCACCCGGTCGCCGCCGCGAATGGCAATATCCAGCGACGGGTTGGAGAAGATATCTTCCAGCCAGGCGCTGTCCTGCCGGTTGCCGCGTGTGAGCAAAACCTGCGCGGTTTCCAAGGGGATGCTGATGCCACCGGCCGTAGCGATCACCGAAGACAGCCGATTTGATGCGCGGGTGATCGGATAGACGCCTTGCGCGGTCACGCCGCCCGTAACGGAAACAGTCGAGCCGTCGCCCTGTGTGCGGGCAACCAGAACCTGCGGGTCCGGGGTTTGCTCATCAAGCGAGCGGGTCAACAACCGGCGCAAGGCTTCGGGCGTTTGCCCGGCGGCACGGATGCGCCCGGCATAGGGCACGAAAATGAAACCGGCATCATCAACCTGCAAGGTTTCGATAATCGCATTACTCGCGGTTTCCGGGGCCAGCAGACCTTCTGGCACGTTTTCGAACACATTAAGCGTAATCGTATCGCCGGGGCGGATCGTGTCACCGCCCAGAAGCCCGCCTGCGCGCAAGGCATGGCTGAAGCCCAGCGTTTCGGGCCTGTTGGCGATCTGACTGACACGTTTGGTGACGGAAATGATATGCGCGTCGCCACTGCGCATGACAGAGCCTTCGTAGATTTCATTGGCGGTTGGGCCATCTCGCGGGACGCCGCATGACACGACGGCAACGCAAGCCAAAAGGGCCACGGTATGGCCAAGGGTCTTCTTAATCGCAAACACTGCTCGGGCTCCTGTGAAAGGACATGCCTCTAATTATTGATCTCAGCATACAGCCAAGCCGGCTTTTCGCCAAGAGATGAAATGGGTTAGCGTTTATTGCACCATGCGTAACTGTTGCCGGGGTGCCGCGTCGCCGGTGATGAGCGCGGTGTAAGGGTCATGCGGGGCCAGCATCATATCCACCACATGTCGCATGAGTTGCCTGCGCCCCCGCAACGAATAGTAGCCGCCCGGCACTTGAGAGGTTTCAAGCAAGAAATGCCGATATTGGCGATAGGCGCGGGCATCGGGGCGCGTTGGCGCGCTGAAAAACAGCTCTAGCGGTTGGGTCGAGACGAATTCGGCTTTGTCGAACACTGCGCGCCCGAAGGCTTTGAGCGGCATACCCCGCCACAACACTTGCTGCGCTGCGGTGGAATTGACCGTCACGGCAGAGCGTGCGTGGTTCAGCAACAGCGCGAGTTTGCCACCGCGCACAAAATGCACCCTGCCGCGCAAGTCATGTGCTTCGGTCAGCTTTCGGATCACGCTGCGCAGGGGCAGGCGCCCATCTTCCAGCGGGTGCGCCTTGATAACCAGATGGTGGTGGCGTGGTGCGCCGCGCGCGAACCCGTCGACCACGGTTTCCAGAAATTGCGCCTGCGTTTCAAAAGGCCCATGCGCGCGGAAACTGCTGTCATGGGCCAGTTGCAACAACACCAGATGGTAGGGAAACCCGCCATTGCGGATGCGCCATGACGCAATACGCCGTTCCAGCGAGGTGAGCGGCATTGCCCATAGCCGTTTCAGATACAGCCGAAATTCCTGCGCCACGGTCAGGTCGCGATGTGGTTTGAACTGGTGATACCGCCGGTTCAGCGCCATGACGCAGAAATGATAGATCGCTCCATAAAAGATATGGTGGCGCATATCGCCCCAATGCGCAGGCGGGTCAGGCAGTTCAAGGTCGCATTTTTCTAGCGCGTGGCGCATGTCGTCAACGCTCATGGTCATGAGCGCCGAATTGCCGTTAGTGCCGTCACGCTCATATGTCACCCAATAAGGGCGCAGGTAGCCTTCTTCGAACACATGCACGGTGATGCCGCGCGCGCGCGCAAGGGCAATCGCTTCGGCATGAATGGGCCGGACATCGCCGTAAAGCGCGAGGTCTGTGATGCCATGACGCTCAAACAACTCGGCGCAGGCGCTGCCCCACGCCTCTGGTGTGCCGGTATAGGGAATGTAGCTGGCCGGGTTACGCCAGAACAAGGCGTCGCCTTGGTTGAACCCCACACGCCATACCTGCGCGCCCGCCGCGCGCAACATACGACCTAGCCGGTCGAAAAATGGACCATGCGGCCCCTGCAAGAACAGGAAGCGCCGCGTTGCGGTTTGTAGTGCCATGGCGTTTTGCCTGTTTATATCCCTAAACGGCAGAATAGGGCTGCTCTTTTTTTATATATCGTAAACGAAAAGTCCTGCCGCGTCATCAAAAACGATTCGCGCGTGCCGGGCTGTTGCTTGCAAAGCCACAGGCACTAAGCTTATGTGCGCCGACAGCACGGGGGAAGCAGCTATGTTCACAGGCATTATTACCGATATTGGCCGGGTGCGTTCGGTCGTGCAGGAAGGCGATCTGCGTGCCCGGATAGAAACCGGCTACGACACGTCACGCATAGAGATCGGCGCGTCTATCGCCTCTGACGGGGTTTGCCTGACGGTCGTGGCTCTGGGGCCGGACTGGTATGACGTGCAAGTCTCCGCCGAAACCGTAGGCAAGACCAATCTTGGAACATGGCAGCCGGGCAAACGTGTGAATCTGGAGCGCGCGCTGAAAGTTGGTGACGAATTGGGCGGTCATATAGTGTCAGGCCATGTAGATGGTCTGGCAGAGGTCATCGGACTATCCGACGAAGGCGACAGCACCCGCATACGGTTGCGCGCGCCGGACCATCTGGCCGGGTTCATCGCCCCAAAAGGCTCGGTGGCGCTGAACGGCACCTCGCTTACCGTGAACGAGGTGATCGGCGCGGAATTTGGCATTAACCTGATCCCGCATACCAAGCAGGCAACGACATGGGCCGACACGAAGCTGGGCGACCAGATCAATTTGGAAATTGACACGCTGGCCCGCTATGTCGCGCGTCTGCAAGAGTGGAGCGGGCGCTAAACTGGGCACGCAGCGTGATAGACGCCGTGCGCGCTTTTGCGTAAACTCTCCCGCATGAGCGATGATTGGGACAGTGTAGACGAACGCCGCGCCGCCGAGGAGCTGATCGTCGATGTCGATGGCTTCGAGGGTCCGCTTGACTTGCTTCTGACCCTGTCGCGCAGCCAGAAGGTCGATTTGCGGCGCGTGTCAGTGCTGCAATTGGCCGAGCAGTATCTTGGCTTTGTTGAGGATGCGCGCGTCCTGCGCATTGAACTGGCAGCCGACTATCTGGTGATGGCGGCATGGCTGGCCTATCTGAAATCGCGCCTTCTGCTGCCGCCCGACCCCACCGAGGATGGGCCGAGTGGTGAAGACCTTGCCGCCCATTTGGCGTGGCAGCTTGAGCGCTTGCAAGCCATGCGCGATGCCGCTGCGCGACTGATGGCACGTGACCAGATGGGCCGTGACTTCTTTGCGCGTGGCCAGCCCGAAACTGTCGCCGTGACGCGCCGGACCGAACTGCAGGCTAACCTGCTGGACCTGATGCGCGCCTATGCACGGCTGCGCACCCGCGACGAATTCCGCCCCTATGCCTTTGACCGAAGCGATATCTACGCGCTGGACGCGGCCCTCGCGCGGTTGTCGCAGCTCTTGCCCATCACGCGGGACTGGTCCGATCTCAGCCGGTTCCTGCCGGAAGGCTGGGGCAGCGCTCCGGCCCGCCAACGGTCGGCTATGGCCTCGACCTTTGCCGCCTCGCTGGAGTTGGTCAAGCAAGGACGGCTCGACCTTCGGCAATCCGAAGCCTTTGCGCCCTTGCATCTGCGCGGGCGGGGAGGGGGCTGATGGATGCAGCCAATCCCAATGGTTTTGACGCGCCGGCCCTCGCCGCCCAAGAGCGCATGGTGGAAGCGATTCTCTTTGCATGTGACCATCCGCTGTCCAGCACCGAGATCGCGGCACGTCTGCCGCAGGGCTGCGACGTGCCCGAAGCACTCGCCCGGTTGCGGCGACATTATACGGGGCGCGGGGTCGAGCTGTCGCGGGTCGGCGACAAATACGCCCTGCGCACCGCGCCGGACCTTGGTTGGCTGATGCAGGCCGAACGGATCGAACAGCGCAAACTGTCGCGTGCAGCCATCGAAACGCTGGCGATCATTGCCTATCATCAACCTGCCACCCGCACCGAGATAGAGGAAATACGGGGTGTCGCGGTCTCACGCGGTACGCTCGATCAATTGCTGGAACTTGGCTGGGTGCGACTGGGACGGCGGCGCATGACACCGGGCCGGCCTGTAACCTTCGTCGTTACAGATGCATTTCTTGACCATTTCGGGTTGGAATCGGCGCGCGACCTGCCGGGGCTTCAAGAGTTGCGCGCGGCGGGCCTGCTGGAGAGTCGCCCGATGCCGGGCGCACAGATAGACACGGATGAAGACGCTCTTGACGGCCCAACGCAAGGGCAGTCCGAACTTTTCGAGGACTAGGAAAACAAGGGCATTTGCGCAGTTGACCCAGGGTCACACAAGTTTTTTGTCATGTCTCTGTCATTTCGCTCTTGCGTCCTGTTTGTGTATTCACTAGATAGCGCTTCACCGGCGACGGGGACGTTGTTGGTTGGCTGAGGTGGCGGGAAGAAGCGCTGTTTTGGTTATCATGTCAGGAGATGAGGTTGCATGGGTTGCGCCGGATTTGGGTGCTGG